>Ga0302316_10000191_pt1 | contig 55311 bp, 55 predicted proteins | sample III_Palsa_N3_2_FD_200456 | JGI IMG/M metagenome (GOLD analysis project Ga0302316, IMG submission 200456) | Peat permafrost microbial communities from Stordalen Mire near Abisko, Sweden - III_Palsa_N3_2 | ecosystem: Environmental > Terrestrial > Soil > Palsa > Peat permafrost | place: Sweden...
GGTGCGCGGGTTCGGGCGTTGCCCAGCTACCGTCCGGTCCGCTGTTATCACGGTAGCGGTCCCGGCGGCAGGGAATATGGATCCGCGTGAGCTCGTATCCGCTCGCGCGGGTGCGAAATACGACATCGTTGGGATAATCGTCCGGCAGTCCCGCCGCTCGGATCTTGTCGACGAATCCCAGGCGACGAAACGCCTCCATCGTCCGCGACGCAATGTGGTTGCACTTGACGCTCGGTGGCTCACCCGCCGCCCGTTGTTCGACGATGACGACCCGGATGCCGCGCCATGCGAGATCGATAGCCAAGGACAGTCCCACGGGACCGGCACCGAAGACTGCAACCTGGGTTTTGAGATTGGCCTGCAAGAGGAACAAATCCGGTTACGTAGGATGTGACGTGACGATCGCCATAATACCCGACGACGCGAACGTTGGAAAAAATGGGCACCGCGTCGCATTTTATGGGCGAGCATTTGAGTAACGTCTGAGGGCATGTCGGGATGCTCCATGCTGCGGGCCCTTGCTGTTGCGCTGTTCGCCGCAACTGCCTGCGCTTGCGCTGTTCGTAGCGGTACGAACGCTACCCAGGCGCCCGCCAACAGGCAATCGGCGCAGGCGGCGCCGGTCGCCGATCGGACACCGCCCTCTATATTCCAGTCGAGCCCGGAATCCGCTTGCTCAGTCGCCGGTGGAACGTATCTGGGTGATATGAAGTGCCGAATGCCCGATGGCTCAATCGCGCAAATTCAAAGCGGCGCGGTTGACGCCAATGCCGAGAGTTCCGAAATCGCGGCGCGGCCGAGGAGTCCCCAGGCATGGGCGCTGGCAACCACCGCGATCATGTTTGAGGCGAACGGTAGTCGCCACGATTTGCTTGGCGGAGGGGTCGCCTTTCCGCAAAACGCGGTCTGGGGGCGGCAGCTGCTATCTCAGTGGTGGGGCGTAAACAATCGCGATCAGCTCATCGCCATGCTGGGCTGGCTTCAATTCGAAGGACACCGCAGCGATTTCGAGGAGCTCGGTCTACGAGTGGACCCCATGAGTGAGGAGCAGTTCAAGGCCACAGAGGCTGCTCTTCGTGAGGATCCAGATCGATTGTATAGTCTGCAGATCGTCCGCCAGTACCACCGTGCTTTACGTCAGCCGGGAATCCTTGGCTGGGATCTCGTCCGCTATATCGCTCTATGCCGCTGGGGTTTTCTCGCCGGCTATCTGTCGCAGACCGAGGCGTGGGACCACATCATGCCGGCAGCCCGTCGGCTTCAGGTAACGTTCACCTCCTGGGAAGCTTTGCAGAAGGACTACCTGGTCGGACGCGAGTTTTGGTCATTGGAGCAGACCAAAAAAAGCGGCGACCGTTACCGGGCTATCGTTGACCGCCTTCTCCAAGACCCGAACAGTCCCTGGAACGTAAACCCATGGACGACGGACTTGGGCGTTCCTATGCCCCTACCTGTTACCGCGAAATAGCGGCCTAACCGGAGTGCTATCCGGTTAGAGCGCGCTCTCCGAAGTATAGTCGCATCCTGACAGACTAGTCGGTAGACCAGTCTGGAGGCAAGCCCGTCGCCGAGCGCGGACCCCCTCGGGTCTGCCGCGGCCTGATGCGAAGGCGGCTATTGAGGCGTTCAAGGCATACCGGACCGGGTAGCCTTGAGCTGGCTGCTGAAGGATGCGGGCTCAGCCCAGGCGTATGCCGGGGTGGTTTTCGTCTCGGCCTATGACGCCTCGTACCTGGAGTTGTCATTGCCCGCAGCTCTACCGCTCGCAACGTTGGGCCGGGAGCTGCGCCGGGCAGCAGACAACACTGGCGTGAAACTCGTCAAGTCAGGCTAAGCTGTCTGGGGCTGGCGAATCGGTTGCCCGCGCTTGAATCTAATCGTTCCAGGAGAATGCAAATGAAGATCGCCGTTCACAGGTTTCAAGTCTGGGACGCTGCCACCGACGCCATGAAGACTTCAACTCGATATGCCACCGTCGATGCAATCACGGACACGGCACATGGCGTTGCGGTGCCCGGCACTGAGATCCTGATCGACGCCAGCGAACTGAAGAGCGATGTCGAAGGTATGACCGTCACGAATTACAAGCCGCCAGAACGCCAGGCATAAATCACCTCCCGTCATTCAGCGCGTCAGACTTGACGTAGCATGATTCGTTATATAACATTTATATTATATAAGGAAGCGAAGACATGCCGAACCTCGACGTAGCCTTCTCGGCGCTGGCCGATTCGACCCGGAGGGCCATCCTCGCCCGCCTTGCGCTGGGCGAGGCCACGGTGATGCAGATTGCCAAGCCCTTCGACATGACACAGCCCGCGGTTTCGCGGCACTTGAAGGTGCTCGAGGGGGCCGGGCTGATTCTGCGCAGGGTAGAGGGCACCAAGCGGCCCTGCCGGCTCGCGCCGGCGGCGATCACCGAGATCGATCTGTGGCTCGACATGCTGCGCCAGGCGCTCGCCAAAAACTACGATCGGCTCGACGAAGTGTTGGCCGGAATGAAACCCAAGAAACGAAGGACAGGACGATGAGCAAGTTGACACTGAAGACCGAAGGCGATCGGCATGTCGTGGTAACCCGGCGCTTCGCGGCATCGCCCAAATCCGTCTTCTGTGCCCATACCGAGCCGGAGCTGATCCAGAAATGGATGCTCGGACCCGACGGATGGACCATGCCTGTCTGCGTCTGCGATGCGCGTCCCGGCGGCAAATTCCGCTACGAGTGGGCTGATGGGAAAGGTCGTGGGTTTGCTATCACGGGTGAGTTTGTCGAGCTTGTGCCGTCTAGCCGCATCGTGCACATAGAACGAATGCATCTACCCGACCCGACGCCCGACAACCACATCGAGACACGCTTCGACGCGGACGGCGCGGGCACGTTGATGACCATGCGCATGACGCTTCCCGATGCCGCCGTTCGGGCCAAAATGCTCGCGACCGGCATCGAGAGCGGCATGGAAGCCAGCTTCCGCCGGCTCGAGTCCATGAACTGAGCGCGAGTGGCTACGAGCCACATCCACTGCATCATCGAATATGAAAGTCATACCGCAGAGTAATGCTCACGCTGGCTCTTCTCGTGGTATTGGTCATCGCATCCGCGCTCTCATTCCGTGCCGTCTGGCAACATAAAATTGCGAATGCGGTGAGGATTGCTTCTCCAAATGGAATCGACGAGGCGAAATTCATAAACGTTAACGGTGCGGAAGAATGGATCACCATTCGCGGCGACAACAAATCTAATCCCGTCATCTTGTTCCTGCACGGCGGTCCTTCCGAGGCCAACTCGCCGTTCATCGATTTCTATACGCCGTTTGAGAGCGATTTTGTTTTTGTCCAATGGGATCAGCCAGGAGCCGGCCAAACCTATATCCGAGCTGCCGGACATCAACCGAAGCTAACGATTGACACTATGGCCGCCGACGGCATTGCGGTAGCGGAATACGTGGAAGCCGAACTGCACGCACCGAAAATCATACAGATCGGCCAAGATTGGGGCGGATTGCTCGGCGTGCGCATGATCGAAGAGCGACCGAACCTCTTCTCGGCCTATGTAGGGACGGGACAAATCATCAGCATGTATGGCGGGCAGAGCGTTCAGTATCAAACGGCGCTTAACCAGGCGACCGCCAACCATGACCTGAAGATGCTCGAGGCTCTGCGCCAGGTAGGTCCGCCGCCGTACCGGACGCTCGAGAGCTACGGCCGATTTCAGGATTGCTGTCGTAACCCATTCTGGCCAGCCGACGATATTGCGGCGATTGATCGCATGAAGGGCGCACTCATGGTCTCTCCAAGCCTATCGCTCACGGAGGCCTACGGATGGACTCAGGGCTTGCGAACCGGCGAACAGCAGCTTGATTCGATGCTGCTGGCATCCGGGGAGGACCTGCGAAAGATCCACACCGAATTCGCGGTGCCCGTGTTCTTCATACAGGGGGAGAATGACAACGCCACTCCGACTGGTCTGGTGACCAATTACCTTTCGATGATCGAGGCGCCAGCGAAGAAATTGGATATTGTGCCCAATGCAGGTCACTTTTTGATGTGGACGCACCCTGCGGAGTTCCTGGACCTATTGCGTGGTGACGTCCGGCCCGTATTGCTGCAGACCGCCGGGGCGCCAACCCTTCCTTGAGTGAGCAACTACCGGTGTCGGTGACTCTAGGTCTCAGATGGTGCCGATCTACCACCCAGCTTCACCTCTCGCCGAGATCGCTCGCTCAAAATCGCGTGCCGTCTATGATCAGTCATTCGATCCCACGTTCGAGCCTCCTGAAGAGTGCGCAGGCATCCGAGGCAGAACCCTGTTCGTCCGTCGAAACGGCAAATATCAATGCATGGTGACTTGACCATGGTCCTTAAGCAGCCTCTCGCCTGACTTCTACCGTGACATGAGAAAGGGCCTGGAACCGGCCCAATATCCCGCGATAGAAAGTAGCGTCCCGGGGCTTGCCGGTTACAACTGAGACAACGACGCCCAGGTGTCCTGGTCCCAGGCGCCATAGATGCAGATCAGTCAATCGGTCCCCATCGCTCTCGATGGTTTCGTGAAGCTTCTTGGCAAGTGCCGGATCTGGGCTCATATCAAGCAGGATCCCACTTGTATCCCGGATCAATCCGTAGGACCAGTTGGCGATAACAAATGCGCCGACCATGCCCGCCAATGGATCCATCCAGATCCATCCGAACATGCGAGCCAGCACTAAGCCAGTGATAGCGAGAATCGATACGACGGCGTCCGCGATGACGTGTACATAGGCTGCCCGGATACTGTTGTCGCGCATGGCTGCACTGGCAGGCCCGGTTTCGTGCGACTCGTAAGGATGTTCCTCGAAGACCACCTCATGCTGTTCTTCGGGTAGGCTGAGAACGGCCTTAAAGTCGTGCGGCTCCGGGACCACTTCCACGGACTCCCAGTAGTCCCCCCGGTCAGTGAAGGAAAACCCCTGCCGTTCCCCGTTCGAACGAACGGTTTCAAGGCTCAGCGGTCCGGCGGATTGGGGCTCGCTGAAGCTCAGTAGGAACCGTGGTGGCACCCCGTCCTCGAATATTTCCAGTTCGGCGGACCCGTGCGCGGTAATGAAACCGTGCGACTCCAGCTTGTGGTCATGCTCGTGCTCCGTGGGTCCGAGCTCATGGCCATGCCCGCGATGGTGCCCATGATGATCCCCGCCGCTTAAAAGCCAGGCGCTTGCAATATTGACAATCAAGCCGACGATGGCGATCGGGATGGCCTCACGGAAATGGATTGGCACTGGCGCCAGGAAGCGAGACACTGCTTCGTAGCCTATGAGCAGAGCGATCATCGCCAGCACGATGGCGCTGCTGAAACCAGCAAGATCGCCAAGCTTTCCAGTCCCAAACACAAAGCGGCCATCCCCGAGGTGGCGCCTTGCGTAGGTGTAGGCAAGAGCGGCGACGAGCATGGCCCCTGCGTGTGTGGACATATGCAAACCATCAGCCACGAGAGCCAATGACCCGAACAGGCTCCCGCCGACGATCTCCACCACCATCATCACGCCGCACAGGACAATTACGCCCCACACCCTGCGCTCGTTCTGTTCATGGCCGCTGCCGAGGAAAGCATGGCTATGGCCCTCCAAAAGCGCGACATCGCTGACGGTTCTCACAATCCGGGCCCTACTTGAAGTAGCTGTGCACGACTTCGAGGAGCTGTTCGCTGGCCTCGATATTGGCAGGCGTGCCCGAGAAATGCGTCTTCACGTGATCCTCGACGACTTCAGCCAGCAAGCCGTTCATGGCTCCCCGGCAGCTCGTGATCCGCTGCAACACATCGGCGCACCCGACCTCCTCTTCAAGAGCACGTTCTATCGCTTCGACTTGTCCACGAATACGCTTGATTCGGTTTAGGAGCTTGGTCTTCTCTCGGATCGTATGACTCATTGTCTGGAAGCTCGCGGGTGGTGAGCCGATAGTATACCCCCCTATCTTATTTTTGGCACGAGCTGCAATTCCGTCGCACTGCGGTGGGGCAGAGATTCCCCGGCGGGAACACGCCTTGACGTTGAGAAAAGTGCCCGGATGTTGGTTGTGGCCAACGGGATGCGTATTTGACCCCCGCTGCCAGAAAAATAATGACGTTCGACAAGGGTTTACATGGCGCTTACCCACAACTGAATTTAGACTAGACAAATGCCATCGATCCGCCGCCTGGCGTGCTGTGGAGCGCAATTTGCCAACTCAGATCTCCAATCCTGAATCGATAGTTTCCCTCGAAAAGCACAGCGCCCTGCGCTCCGTGTCGGCACGGGTTGTGCCGGCGCTCGATGGCAAGGGGCCAATCTGGCAGCAAATCCGACGTTCGCTCGCAGACCCGATTTTGAGCGGTCAGTGGCCGCCCGGCACTCGCATCCCCAATGAGACAGCCCTAACGAAGCGGTTCCATGCTTCCCGGATGACAGTCGGCAAGGCGGTGCAGAGCCTGGCGGGCGACGGACTCGTTCGACGCCATCGCAAGATCGGAACACTTGTCGCCGAGCGCGCCCAGGAACGACCGGTCTTCGAGATTTGGGATATAGCCAATCTCGTCGCCCGCACCGGCGGCACGTACGGGTACCGTCTGCTGGAGTGCCGCAAGCTTGGAGAGGATCTCGAACACAGGAAACTCCTGGGAGTGCCGGCCCGTACTGCGATCCTTTGGATGCGCTGCCTTCACTTAAGCGACAGTCTGCCGTTTCAGCTTGAGGAGCGACTCGTCAATATCGAGGCGGCCCCAAACATTACTTGTCAGCCGCTCGAAAGCCAAAGTCCCGGAGGATGGCTCCTGGCTTCAGTACCTTGGACGAAAGCCCAACACGAGATCTACGCGCGTGCGGCACCTCGCTCGATTGCTGCCGACATGAACGTGAGAGCCGGGACGGCGTGCCTCGTTGTCGATCGTCGTACTTGGAATGACGGCACCCCAGTATCACTTGCGCGCATGTGGCACGCCGGCTCGAAGCATCATCTCACCGGACACTTTAAGCCCTCGCGCTAAGTAACTTGCGACATCTCCAGGATCAGCTGGCCTGCGGAAAGTCATACTGAGTCGACAGGTACTGTCGAATCTTCCGCTCATCGGCAAAAATCTTCTGACCGTTGACGCTCTCAGGTGCAAGGTCCCGATCCTTGAACTTGCGCCCGGTGGAGAGCACCAGGACCGGCAGTGATTGGTGCCCCTCCCCCAGCAACGTGACGAGGGCGGCTCGAGGTCTTGGGAACTCGAGGTAGCTCACTTCGATGAGATCCCTCAACTTTGGGAAAAAGCTCAACATACCCTCGATTGGCGTCGAGTCTGAACAGTAAAGCGGGCCAAGACCTGCATTCACAAATCCTGGGCGCAGCAGATAAAGCCGGTCTTTCATATGTGATACTCCAGATTGTTCTAATTGGTCGAGTAAAACTCGCGTCGTAATCGAGTCACTCCCAGCACGATCCCTGTTGCGCTGAATCCCAATCCAATCCCCAAGAGGATCAGAATCAGCGCGGTTCGCATTAGCGGCATACGCAACAGCATCGGGAAGTTCAACGTGTGCAGCGCGTAGTAGATCCAGGCATACGCGCGACGACTGTCGTCCATCACCGTCAGCACCCGGCCCGTGTACCGATCCACGTAAACCCGGATTGGTCCGGAACCCAGAATCAGATCAGCGCTGAACGCATCTGGCGGAACCGACTCTGCAAGACGATAAAGAGCATCGGTACCGTCCTTGGGAGCCGGCCGAATGGCGTTCGTCGGCCATACCTGGCCTAGTGCAGCCAGTGCCTGCGTATCATTGAGCCGATCGGTGCCTATTCGTGCCTGAGATCCCGGGGACTGAAGCCAAAGCAGCCGGTTCGTGCGGCCGCGTGACAGGACGAAGGCGTGGCCTTGGACCGCTTCGAAATCGATCTCCTTGGAGGGAAATGCGGTTTGGATGGCACTGAGCGTCGCTCGGTCGGCGATCGCGGACCATGGGACGCCCCGCATACGGTCCGCCTCTGCCTCGCTTACCCGCCCCGTAGAGAAAAATCGCCCGTGGTCCATCGACAGCCACCCGCTTAACATCCAGCCAAGCACGATCACGGCCGTAAATAGACCTATCACATGATGCCAGCGCATCCAGCGGCGAAATGGCGACAGTCCACGTCTTCCCGCCGCTCGGTTGGCAATCAACCGCTCCACACCCAGCCAGGTCCCGGCCACGGTCGTCAGTAGTGCCACCAGTGAAAACCACCAAACCGTCTGATTCCACGCCGACCAACTGCGACGCAACGGCGTGAAGTAGATCCAGTGCGTCACTGCACCGAACCAATTCCAAGCACGCCCGTTCCCCCGCGTGCGCTGTACCACCTCGCCTGTTCGAGCCGATACATACAAGTCAGTTTTGGCATCATCGCTGATCCGGACTCTGAACAAGGGCCGATAGGGATCAAATCGTTGGTGAACGATCCATTGGTCATACGCTATGGGACCGTCAACGCTGGTCGCGGGCGCACCCGCGAACTGCTCCGCGACGAGCTTTGCCGTTGGCCCAGCTATCAAGCCCACGGGTAGCCCCGAGTCCCCTGAGAGTGCCACCAGGCCGTTGCCCGGAGATGTGACTACGTACGTCGGATGCCCGGCAACGCTTATCAGCCGCAAATCCTCTGTAGCTGGAAACAACTTCAATACGTCCGACGGCGACACAGTGAGCTTTGTGCCATCAATCGTATCCGCGGACGCGTACCTGTCGTTGTCGCTCAAGGCCGGGAAGTCGATGAAATGGAGCACGGCCCCCGTCGCAAACCACACGAAGAACACAAAGCAAAGCGCGACGCCGACCCAGCGATGAAACCAGGTCAGCCATCGATTCGCCCTGGACCACATTCCGCCCGCCATGTTTCGGAGAATCGCAGTTTCAGTACTTCAGTACCAGGCTCAGTTCAAAGTATCTCGGCGCGCCCAGCATGACTTCCGGCGGGTAGTAAATGTCCGCCCACTGCACATACGCCTTATCGAAGGCGTTGTTGACGCGAGCGGTGACAAGCAGTCCTGAGTTGATGTGGTAACTGGCGTAGAAGTCGAAAAGGGCGTAATTGTTAAGGATCAGCGTATTACCGTTGTCGGCATATCGCTTGCCGATGTAGCGCATTCCACCGCCCACCTCTAGCGGTATGCTCGCGATATTGTTATAGCTGGTCCACACATTCGCCGTCCATCGTGGGATGTCCGCAGGCTGATGCCCGGAATCGCTCAAACCCGTATTGGGATCGATGAACGATCCGAAGTAGGAATCCGTGTAGGCTGCGTTGGCGCTGACAGTCCAGTCCCGGGTGATCTTGTAGTCGCCGGTGAGCTCAAGCCCTCTTGACGACTGGCTGCCCACGTTTGACAGGGTATCGACAGCGGTTTCCGTCAGGATGTTGTCGCGTTTAATTTTGTAGATCGACGCCGTGAAGTCACCTTGTCCGTCGAGAAAGCGCCCCTTGATACCCGTCTCTGCCTGCCAGGAATGGCTCAGCGAGTAGGCATTGTTTGCATTGACGAGGAAGATGTTGTTCTCGCTCGGTGGATCGGCGGCAGTGGAGAAGGACGCGTATGGCGTCAGATCCTTGGTGATGTCATAGACGATGCCAACTCGCTCCGAGGCAGTAATGTAGGTCTGCCTGAAGCTGGTCGTGGCATTGAACGTACCGTTGAAGTTGTAGTTCTCGCGGTTCAGGGCGAGCTGGTCGTAACGTGCTCCTGTCACCAGCTTCAGATCCGGCATCAGACTCAGCACATCCTCGAAAAATGCGGCGTAGTCGTTCCAGTACGTAGGGCTTTTTGCACCTGAGATCGGTGTCGGGTAGTCCGAGTTGAATATGCCAGGACTCGGCTCAAGCGGATCTACGCTGTCGTTGTCCGGGAACCCGCGTGTGCGGATGAAGTTCAAGTGACTGTAATCAAAGCCCACGACAGCCTTGTTTGCCATGCCAAAGATGTCATGGCTATAGGCAAGGCTTCCTTGGTCGCCTAGCATGTTCTGCTGATGCTTCACGAAAAAGCGATCGCGATCGATCCGCGGTATGCCGGCATAACCGGGCTCCGTAAGACTGAAAGTATAGGTCTCAGCGTCAAACCAGCTGCGGTACGCGTGCAGGTAATAGGCATAGTTCTCTACGGTCACCGCATCGCTTGGCTGCCAGGTGAGCAAGAGATGCGGCCATTCCTGGGTAGAGCCAATGTGCGCGTCGGACACGTTGTAGTTGATATACCGCGTGGGCGCATCGATGGCCACGGTCGATGAGGTAATAACGCCCTTCAGAGGGTCGGTGGCGAAGGACACTGGAACGAGTGGAGTGCCGTAATAGTCCGACGGACTGTCCTGCAGGTAGTCCATCGACAGCTGAAGCTTCAGATCGGGAGTGACCTTCCAGGTGGCAGCCGCCGTGACTTCGTTCGAATAGGACGGCGAGTCGTTCACGTACCCCTGCGAGGAGGTCCGACTTACATCAAGCCGAAACGCCACAGTGTCGTCGATGTGCGTGGTACCGCCAAACCCCAGAGCAGTGGTGCCGAAGGAACCGTAGGAGGCCAGTCCCTCGATGCTCGGCGCATCGAAGCTGGGGCCCTTATCGACCACATTGACCACGCCCGCAATGGCGCCTTGTCCATAAAGCACCGAGGCAGGCCCTTTTAGGATCTCCACGCTCGCGACGTTGAACGAGTTCTCAGGCCGGTTGGTCATGTTCGCCGGCCCGATGTAAAGGCCATTGCGTAGCTGAGTGATCTGATCTCCCGTAAAGCCGCGCATGGAGAACTGCATCTGATCTCCCGGAGAACCGCCGGAGATAACACCTGCCTGGCTATCTACCGCCTGTTCCACCGAAATGAATCCGCGGCCCAGCATTTCATCAGAATCGATGACATCAAGGGTTGCAGGTAATTCCTGCTGGCTTAAGCCCAGACGGCTTCCCGTCGGGGTGAACTGATCGAGAGCTCGCAACTTTGCCGCAGTTACGGTTACTTCCTGGAGCGTGTCCCCGGAGTCGTTGCCATCTGCGGCATACGCGAGACCGCTGAAAGCCGCAACGAGTACCACAAAATACTTCATGGTTGATGCCCGATTTTCTCGGTGGTGCATGATCTGGACTCCCCGTATCTGCTGTTCGACGGCTACATCGAGGTAGATCCGTCATGTCTAGACATAAACGAGGATTGTCCACGGACTCGCGGCCTGTCAACTGGTGTTACCTGGTTGATACCCTCTTGCTACCGAATTGCACCATCTGGCGGCACAAATCGCGGCGGCGCACCGCTCTAGAGCGGTGCCTCTTGGTTTGACGCCTGTACGACGGCGACGGATGAGTCGAAACGTTATCCGGCCGGATTTTGAAGATTGCTGGGTAGAGAAATGAATTGGAGCCCGGGTGCATTCAGCCAGCGCGCGTTGGCCGCCGAGTTTATTTAGGCTACGGACTCCGCGAGCAACGTCACCGCCATCTGGAGGGAAACATTAGCGGCAACCCGTGAGCGCATTTGGTTGCGAGCGCCTAGCCTGTGTGCCGCGGGCCGAACCGTAAGGCTGTCTTTGCTCTTGCCCGCTCCGCCTCAATCTCACGGTCCCGAGGTTCGGCTGTGGTGATTAGAGCGCCAATGAGCGCATGAGCCGAGGCAGCGACTTCATCGACAGCGCGATCAAAAGCCGCGCGGTTGGCCATTGACGGACTGTTGAATCCGCTGAGTTTTCTGACGAACTGGAGTGACGCTGCTCGAATTTCCTGCTCGGTCGCGGGGGGCTCGAAATTGAAGAGCGTCTTGATGCTTCTGCACACGTCCGTCTCCTCCTATTTAAGATTGTTGGCGCACCGTTGCAGGGAGCTTTCGAGGTCGCGTACTTCGCGCACGGAGAAACCCGCGAGCATGGTGGCGGTCACCCGTTGCAGGACTTCGCGCACCCGCTCGAGCAGGCGCACGCCATCCTGAGTCAGGTGCCAGCTGTCGGCGCGCAGGCTCTGGGGATGGGGGCGGCGCTCGAGGTAGTTCTTGCGGGACAGTTCCTTGAGGACCGCGTTCATCGCTTGCGCCGAGACCATGCTCTGGCGCGCGAGCTGCGCGCCGTTCAATCCAGGCTCCAACTTAAGCGACATCATGGGGGAGATCTCACCAAACGTGGCGCCCACGCCGGCAGCGCGCAGCGCCGCATCCACGGTTTGCCGGAAATCGAAATTGATGCCGCGCAGCAGCAGGCCGATGCTGCGCATATCCTTGGCATCAGGCATCGGGGTACTGATCTTCGCGCACCCACCAGCCATGCACCTGCGGTGAGGCCTGGACGGGCAGATGGACGGTCGCAATCGGACCGTCCTCGACATGCTCGGCGTCGAGAATGAGCAGATCCGAGCGCAGGTTCTGATCGAGATGGTAGGCCACGCCCAGCAGGTACCCTTCGCCCTCGCGGGCGTTGACGTGCTTGGGCGCAAAGACCGGCTCCGCCAGGTTGATGCGGGTCCCCGCGTTCCACAGCTTATAGGTGCGGGTCTGGGTATCCACCCGCGCATAGCAGGCCCCGGCGGCCGCCATGTTGGGGACGGCCGGATCGGGGCAGCCGGCGTAACCGTAGCGATACGGCATGGTGTTGTAGCGGTCGTCCTGCTTGGGCAGCGGGGCGAACAGCGGAAAGAGCTTCTCGATGCCGTAGCCGTCATTCTTGCCGCTGAGGTTCGCGCTCAGCCGATGCAGATTACTGACGCTCGCCGCGAGGTTCGGCGGTGAGCCGTCCTTGTTGGGCATGAAGGGAAAGGGATTGCCCGGGGTGATCTCCGCATCGATATAAATTTTGTTGCCGTCCTCGAAGGCGCCCATCATGTGCGTGCCGCAGCGCGTCGGGCCCTCGATCCAGAACAGATCCTTGCCATCGCCGCGGCGGCGCAGGATGCCCAGGTAGGTCTTGCGACTTTGGTCCCAGGACCAGTGGATGCCGCCGCGTTTCATCTGCTCGTGATCGATCGCCAGCGGCACAACGAATACGGCGATGTGATTTTCCGTCACCGCGAAGTCATGAATCATGCCGACGTAGGGCACCTGGATCTCAGTCCCCCAGACCTTTTTCCCCTGCTTGTCGATTTCGAAGAACGCAACGACATCGGACCCGAACCCCTTGGCCTCGTAACCGAAGGCGACGATGTTGCCGGTCTTCGAACACACCTTGGGATGGGCCGTGAAGGGTTGGTCGCGGGGCAGTTGTCCGTCAAACGAGTACAGCGGATCGACGGTCTCCAGGGTGTTCAGATCCAGGGCGGTGGCCGCACTGTCCTCCTTCAGCGCCAGCAGCAGGTTCCGGTGATGGATGACGTGCGTGTTGGCGGTCCCGCGGCTCAAGCCCTTGACGCTCGGATCGTCCAAAAGCGGATTGCGGTACATGGGCATCAGCTGACGCCGCGCCTTCTCCTGGGCGACGTAGCGCTCGGTCCGGGCATAGCGGCTGCGATAGTCAACGCGTCCGTCTTTGATGCGGAACATGCGCACATGCCCCTCACCGTCGAACAGAATGTTCCCCGGCGCCAGCGGCGGATACTGGCAGTCGGGCCCGGTCGCGTAGAAGCCGCCGCTCAGGTCCGCCGGCAGCTTGCCCTCGATCGGGCAATCGCTAACATCGATCTCGGCGCGCAACGGCGCGTAACTGGCGCTGCCCAGGGGTTTGGGACGTACGGCGGCTTCCTGATTCATGGCGTAATCTTCCGGCGAATGGCCCTCAAGGCCTCTTGAGGCAAATGATATCAACATCTTTATATTCATATCAACTCCCTGATATATTCAGCCTATGAACGCACTTTCCGCTGACACTTCCCTGGGCCTGCTGAAGCAGGGTTTTCTGTCCCGCGACCGGGAGCTGCTCATCAATGGCAGTTGGGTCAGATCGATATCGGGCAAGACCTTCGAGGTCAAAGACCCGGGCACCGGCGCGGTGCTCGCACGCGTGGCCCTGGGCGAGGCCGCAGATGTCGACCGGGCGGTGAAGGCCGCACGGGCCGCCATGGCCAAGGGGCCCTGGGCGGAAATGAGCGGCGCGGCCCGCGGGGCGCTACTGGGCAGGCTCGCTGATCTCATCGAGGCCCACGCCGAGGAGATCTCGGTGCTCGAGAGCCTGGATGGCGGCAATCCCGTCGGCTCCGTGCGTCACGTCGACGTAGCCATGGCCCTGAACAATCTGCGCAATATCGCCGGGTGGTCCGACAAGATCGCAGGCGAGGTGCCCATGACGCCCGCGCTCGCGGGCGGCCTGTCCTACGTGGTCCGCGAACCGGTGGGCGTCGTCGGGGCGATCACGCCCTGGAATGCGCCGTTCCTCATGGCAGTGCACAAGCTGGCGCCTGCCCTGGCAATGGGTTGCGCGGTCGTGCTCAAACCCGCCGAGCTGGCGCCACTGTCGGCGCTGCGGCTGGGCGAACTGGTGCTGGAGGCCGGCTTTCCGCCGGGCGCCGTCAACATCGTCACCGGCTTCGGCACCGGCGCCGGACAGGCGCTTGCCGAGCATCCCGATGTCAACAAAATCACCTTCACCGGTTCGACACGGGTCGGTCGCTCCATCCTCGCGGCGGCCGGGCTCAACATGAAGCGCGTCACGCTCGAGCTGGGCGGCAAGTCGCCGATCATTGTCATGCCCGACGCCGATGTGGGGCGCGCGGCAAAGGCCATTGCCAGTGAGCTGATGTTCAAGAGCGGCCAGTACTGCGCCGCGGGCACGCGCCTGTTTGTCCACGCCGCGCTGCATGACGGCATGGTCGACGCGATCGGTGCGGCGTTCAGCCAGACTCAGCTCGGCCACGGCCTGGAGCCGGGGACGCAGATGGGACCCCTCATTTCCGAGGGCCAGCTGGAGCGCGTCATGACGTTCATCGCCGGAGCCCGCGATGAGGGTGCGGACATGGTGCTGGGAGGCAAGCGCGTGCAGCGTGACGGCCACTTCGTCGAACCCACGCTGCTGACGAATGTGGGGCCCGCCATGCGGGTCTTTCGCGAGGAGATCTTCGGGCCCGTCCTGAGCGTGATCCGCTTCTCCGACGCCGCAGACCTCGATGCGATTGCGGCTGCCGCCAATGACACGGAATACGGTCTTGCCGCGAAGATCTGGACGTGCGACCTGGCGGCCGCGCACGGCCTCGCCCGAAGAATCCAGGCCGGCTCCATTACCATCAACGGCGGCGGACCCGGCGGTCGCCTGCCGTTCGGCGGCTTCAAGCAATCCGGTATCGGCCGTGAGGGCGCCCGGGAAGGAATGCTGTCCTTTACCGAAGTGAAATCGATTTCGATCGGGTTTTAGCGGGGGTCACGTCACGCGACCATGACGGCTATTTTCGTGAGGCACGCAACCGGTCCTCGATCTTCTCGAGCCCGGCGCGGGCACACACCTCGTCCAGCTGGCCGATGGGCCCTGCGCCGTGCGCGCCACTTGAACCGATGGCACCGATGAGCTCGCTACCGCGCCAGATCGGCAAGCCGCCACCCGAGATGAACATGACAGGAGTCATGCGCGCCAGCATCGTCTTATCTTTCTGCAGCTTGTCGCCCAGTTCCGAGGTGGGCATACGAAAGGTCAGAGCCGCTACCGCCTTGCGCATGGCGACGAAGACACTGCCTATCGAGCCCTCCGCCATCAGCATCGCGCGGGGCTTGCCTTGCGAATCAATGACCGCCACGGCGATCGCCACGCCCTGCTTGGCGCAGGTCTCGACAGCGGCGCGAGCCCCTTCCGTGGCCACCTCGAGGGAGGGTCCCGGCGCCGCAGCGGGCGCGGCCGGCGCAGCGGGTTCCGGAGCGGCGGCCATCGCAGCCGGGCTCGGAACCGGGATCAGATGCCCGCTGTCATCGAGCATGCCGAACGGCGGCAGTAGCGCAGCGCCGACGCAGAGTGCGTTCATCAGCAGTGGCACTCCGAAACCGAATACGCCACCGGCCGCAGAAGCTTCGGGCGCCTTTCCGGCGACTGCCTTGGCCGGGGGTGGCGGTGGCGCCGGGGCCCACACCCCGGACCAATCGGGCAGCTCCGCAGGCTGAGCGCCGTGCGCCGACCCGCCCGCGCCGGCGAGCAGTCCGCAGGTGGTCACGACAAGCAACAGTCTCGTTGTGCCCAAGCGCGCAATTCGTAGCCGTTTCACACCGCCATGATATCGAGGCCCTATCGGTGCTGATTCGCATCGGCGGATGCATTGGTTCGGTGGCGCCGAATCGTGAAGCGCAAGGATGGGATCCCATCGCGGCTCTTGAGGCACTGCTGAATGGCCCGGGCTGCGCAAACTACCTGAAGTGGGATCCCATCATGTAGCGAAATATTATTAATTGATAACTTAAATTGCCGTTGCTAGCATTCTTTGTCGGTGTGTGGATTTATCAACACACCGCTCGCGCTGAATAATCGATTAAAAATAATTCCGGGGGGGATTATGCGCAGCAAGAGAACCAATGGTAGGTTCGGTCTCGGGGTGAGCACGTTCATTGTGCGGGCAACGGTTGCGAGCTTGCTGTGTCTACCGGCCGCGGCGCCCACCTTTGCCGATGACGCCGCCCAGTATCAGTTGACCATACCGGCGCAGCCGCTGCGGACCGCGCTCCAGGACTTTGCCAGGCAGTCCGGAATAGATGTGCTGGTCTCCTCCCGGATAACGCAGGCCTATGACGCGCCGGTCCTGAACGGCCGCTATACGCCGGCGGATGCATTGAAGGTGCTGCTGAGCGGCACCGGGCTTGCCTTCCGCCAGCTCGACGACAAGACCATCGAGGTGCAGCCCGCGGAATCCGCGCAGTTGGTCCGCACGGCGGACATTCAGGGGCAGGCCGGCACCAACGGTGGTGCGAATCTGTTGGCTCAGAACAACGCGGTCGCCCAGACGCCCAGTCAGCCGGCCACCGCGGCCGAAGCACTGCCGGAGGTTGTGGTCACCGGTTCGCGTATTGCGCGTCAGGATTTCACCTCGCTCAGCCCGATCGTCACGGTGGACGCCGGTGCCATCGAGAACCACTCCGAGGCGAGCGTTGTCAATGCGCTGCAAAACCTGCCGCAATTCAGCGTCGCCGGCAACAGCAATAACCTGAGTGCCGCCTCGAATCCATTCCCCTCGGCAACCGCGGCTGCTCCCGGCGCGGCGACCGTGGACCTGCGCGGCCTCGGCACCAACCGTACCCTGGTTCTGATGGACGGTCGGCGTGCCCAACCGGTCGATGCGCTGCTGGAAATCGACCTGAATACGATTCCACCTGATGCAGTCCAAAGCATCGAGACCATCACCGGTGGCGCAGCGTCGACCTACGGCGCGGATGCCATCGCGGGCGTCGTCAATATCAAGCTCAAGCAGAATTTCAACGGCTTCGAGGTCGATGCCCAGCAGGGCCTCAGCCAATACGGCGATGCGGCCAATACAACGCTCGGCGCCATCATGGGCGGCAATTTTGCCGACAACAAGGGCAACCTGATGTTGGTGCTCGACTACTCAAAAGTGGGTCAGGCCGATCCGACCAAGCGCGGGTGGTATCAGGCGGGCGAGAACGCCCCGGGCGCGCCAGGAGGGGCGCTGTATAACGGACCGAACCTGACGGAGTTTGTGTACGCCGCCGGCAATATGCCCACCGGACCGGGCTTCTACGGCAGTCCCGCCGTCGGCAGCATAGTCGGTCCGAACGGCCAACTGTTCAATCAATATGCGCCGCTGACCACCGGCTACAGCGGGCCGCTCGGCCTGGGCACCGGCTACAAAATCAATCCGGACGGGGAACTGGGCTACAACAATCAGAACGGTGACTTACAGCTTCCCCAGACTCGGTGGCAGGCGCTGGCCACGGGTCATTACAACATCACCGACTCGATCACCGCGTACATGCAGGCGCAGTTCTCGAAAACCTACACGGTGGCCCTGGGTCCGCCGTCGGGCCTGTTCAGCGTCTGGTCGCCCACGATTCCCTACGGCCAATGGGATGACCCGGCTTCCCCGACGTTTGGCTCGCCACCGGCCGGCTCGACGTTCAATCCGGTTCCGCAGTCGCTGGCGAATCTGTTGAACTCGCGGCCTACTCCGAACGCGCCCTGGGAATTGCAGGGCAGCACCAGCTACCTGGGCCCTTACTCGACGGATACGACAAGCTCCGTCTATCAGCTGACCACCGGCCTGCGCGGCGAGATTCCGGCCTTCACCTTCACCAAGGACTGGACCTGGGATGTCTACGGTGAGACAGGCGAGTCGAATATCAATGCCCAGCTCAACGGCTTCCCGAATTTCAGCCGGCTGCAGACGATTCTCGACGCCAACATGTACGGCCAGAACTGGACCAACACCCAGTACCCGATCTCGGTCGGAGGCGGCTGCACCTCGGGGTTGCCCATCTTTACGGCGACCGGCGCGGTCAATCCAGCGACATCGGTTTCGGCGAACTGCAATGCCTACGCCGATCCGGCGCTGAACAACGTCACGACCATCGAGCAGAACGTCTACGAAGGCGACCTGCAGGGCAGCCTGGTCGACATGCCGTTCAATGCCGGGAAGCTGCGCTTCGCATTGGGTGCCGATTATCGGCAGGAACAATACACGTTCACACCGGATTCGGGTTACACCGCATTGCAGGCCTACCCGGAGATCGTGCAGAACATCGCGTTGCCCTCCGGTGTCTCCGGTGAGACGGGAGTCTCCGAGGTCTATACCGAGTTCTCGATTCCGCTCGTCCGGGACCTGCCCTTTGCCAAGTCGATCGAGATCGATCCGGGTATCCGCCTTTCGGATTACACCGAGAAATCGCAAGGGGTGAACATTTCAAGCTCAGGCCGTGACGTCAAGACCTGGAAACTGCTCGGTAACTGGGTGATGAACGACTGGGTGAATGTCCGGGGTGGTCTGGAGGTGGCCAACCGCGCGCCGAACATTGCCGAACTGTTTACACCGTTGGGTGGCAGCGCGCTGACCACGGGTGCCGATCCTTGCGCCGTGTACACCGGGACGACGCCCTCCTACGGCAACATCGCCGGCAACCCCAACCGATACAATGTGCAGGCGGCCTGCGAGTACCTCATACAAAGGGGCGGAGCCCCGGCTTCGGTTGCTGCCGCGCTCATGACCCCGGGCGGCAGTGCCAACAACTATCAGTACAACGTCTTTGGTCCCTCTCCGGCGCCGTTTCCCTTCGTACTGGGGCTCAACTCCGGAAATCCGAATCTGAAGTCTGAGGTCGCGCGAACGGTAACAGCGGGCTTCGTCATCAACTCCCCCTTCCAGAATGCCTACACGCAGCGCCTGCGCATGTCCTTGGACTGGTACCAGATCCAGATCAATGGCGCGATCGGCGTACCGACCTTCGGACAGGTCTATCAGGAGTGCCTGGACGCCCAGTACAACAGTCTCATCGGATCCGCTCCGGGCACCTACACGGGCGCACAGCTGGTGGCCGGCAATCCGTATTGCCAATACATCAACCGTGAGTACGCGCCGGCCGCCGGGGACTTCTACGGGGCTCCCAGAAACTACGTCGCTCCCTATGTGAATCAGGGAGGTATCCAGTCGCGCGGTATCGACCTGGAACTGGACTGGGGCCTGCGCTTCAACGACACGGATCTCTTCAAGTCGGTGCCGGGCGGCATCAGCGTGAACATTGTGGCCAACTACCTGGATCGCTATGCCGTGTCCCCGTTCCAGGGCGCGGCCTACATCAACTACACCGGTTCGGTCACCTCCAGCCCGTTGGCCGGCTCGGCGAATTACCGGTATCGGGTGCTCAGCACTTTCGGCTATTCGATCGGGCCGGCGAATCTCGGCTTCCGCTGGCAGCACCTGCCTTCCGCTGACGGCGACCCGACCACGCCGGGTACGTCGGGGCCCCTGAATGCGTACAACGAGGTCGACTTCTTCGCCAGCTATGCGTTGACCGACGCCCTTACGCTGCGCGGGGGTATCGACAACCTAATGAACGCGTGGCCAGTATGGGTGGGCGCCAATGCCTCAACCACCGCGATCGGTACCACCGATGCGAACTACGACACCGTCGGTCGCCGCTTCTATCTTGGCGTGAAGGCCAAGCTCTGACAGGCATCACTGAGTGATCTGGCGCGGGCGGGCGACGGGTTTACGCCTATCGCCCGCTCCAGATGGCTGGTTAGTGTTAACGACGAGGGGGTCGGATGAGGCGGTTGCACCCAGAGCCTGCGATATTGGAGCAAACGCGCTTCACCACACGTGGCCTACCTGAACGTGAGCGACTGAGCGGCTGGGCCCGGACTCTTAAACCGATCTGCGGCAACCTGCTCATGGACTGCGATTCCGCTTTCGAGGGTCGCATCGATCTTCGGGCGATCAAGGATCTCACCGCGGCGCGGATCCTCCACAATGCGCGATCCGCACGACGCAGTCGCCCTGGCACGCGCCGCCCTGTTCCTTGGGGGCTTCACATCATCTACCAGCTCAGTGGCCGCAGCAGCATCCGCCAGGAAAGTCGGGAGGCAGTGCTGCTGGCGGGCGAGATGGCGATGCTCGATTCGAATCAGCCGTGTCGGCTGCGCTTCGAGGGCAAGAACGCACAAATCTGGCTGCAGCTGAGCGAGCAGGACCTGCACACGCACGGTGCACGCACGCGTCCACAGCTTGCGCTCACGGTCACGGGTGCGGCGGCAACCCTGATTGGCACCACCCTGCGCACTTTGTTTGCCGATCCGAGATCGTGGAGCGAGCTGCAGAAGGATGCGATCCGTGCGTCGCTCCTGAGCCTTATCGCGGCGACCTGGTGCAATACCGAGAGCCAAACCGCATCCAGGAATGATCGCGAGCCGGTGCGGCCCATCGTCCCTATCGTGCAGAATTACATCCTCACACACCTGAATTCGGCGCAGCTCGCGCCGGAATCCATTGCCAGGAGTCACGGAATCTCCGTGCGTCATCTGCACCGGCTCTTCCGGGCCACTGGAACCAGCCTCGCTCATTGGATCCGCAGGTGCCGCCTCGACCGCTGTGCTGCAGATCTGCTCGATTCTGCGCAAGCGACCGAGCGGGTGACGCAGATCGCCTTCAACTGGGGCTTCAACGATTCGGCGCATTTCAGTCGCGCTTTCAAGGATGAATTCGGGCAATCCCCCAGCGTGTTCCGCCAAGATCGGCGGACCCCACATGGCGGGACGGCGATGTGAAAAGTCACACAAACCCAAGGAATGGCACGGGTAGTCAAGCCCTCGGGTAGCGACCTCCCCTAGGTTAGCTGCCATGGAAATGGGCACAGCATGAACATCGAGCGCATCGGTGAGGTGCGTTGTCAGCTCGGCGAAGGACCGGTCTGGGACGTGCTCGAGCAGGCCCTCTACTTCGTCGATACGCTCAGGGGACAGATCCACCGCCACGACCCGAAAACCGGACGGTCAAGGAGCTGGAACACACCGGGGATCCTGGGGTCGCTCGCACTGCGCGAGCGCGGTGGTGCAGTGCTGGCACTGGGTCATGGCTTCCACTTTTTCGATTTCGCCACCGGGATTGCCACGCTCATCGCTGACCCTCGCGAAGCCGGCCGCCCGACCCAGTTCAATGACGGCAAGACGGACCGGCGCGGGCGCTTTTTCGCCGGCACAGTTCACCCGGGTGCGCGCGAGCCGATCGGGTCGTTGTATCGGTTGGATCGTGACCTCGGTGTCCAGGAGGTCGAAACCGGGATCATTGTTTCCAACGGGCCGTGCTGGAGTCCGGACAATTCAATTTTCTACTTCGCCGACAGCATGCGGCAGCGCATCTATGCGTATGACTACGACGCTCGATCCGGTGCCATCAGCAATCGACGCGTGTTTGCGGACACCACGGCGCTGGCTGGAATACCTGATGGTGCAACGGTTGATCGTGACGGTCGTGTCTGGAGCGCCATCTGCAACGGCGGCAAGATCGCCTGCTACCGGCCGGACGGTATCCTCGAAACGCAGATCGAGGTCCCGCGCAGGCTCGTCTCGAGTGTAATGTTCGGCGGTCCGCAACTGGACCAGCTGTACTTCACCACCATCGACGCGGCCCAGATGCCGCCGGAATTCGGCTGCGATCCGAGGGACGGCGGCGGCGAGTTGTTCGTGATCTGCGATCTGGGTGTCACGGGCCTTCCGGAGACGCGTTTCGCGGGTTAATCCCTTCCGGCTTCAGACTTCAGGCATTACCAATGACCTCATTCCACTCTCTCCTGGCGGCATCCACCGGGACACCGCTGCTCCTGCCTGGTGCCCATGATGCGCTCAGTGCGCGCATGATCGAGGCGACGGGATTCGCTGCCTACGGCATCGGCGGCTCAGCCTTGTCTGCCACCCAGCTGGCGCTGCCGGACATTGGGCTGCAGAGCTTCGGGGAGTATCGGGACGCGGTCGGCCGCATCATGGAGGGATCCGCCCTGCCGGTGATGGTAGACGGCGAGAACGGCTTCGGTGACGCCAAGGCCGTGACCCGCACGGTGCGCACGTTTGAACGCATGGGCGTTGGCGGTCTGGCCCTGGAGGATCTGACGTTCCCGCCACAGCTCGGGCGCCCGCCAAGTGTGATTTCGCGCAAAGACATGGCCGCTAAGCTCAAGGCGGCATTGAGCGCGCGCACGGGTCGCGATCTGTTCCTGATTGGGCGCACGGATGCCGCGTACGCGGTGAATCTCGAGGAGGCACTGGCCCGTGTCGCCGAGTTCGAAAGGCTTGGCGTGGATGCGGTATTGGTCACAGGGCTCGCGGATCTGGATGCCTATCGACGCCTCCGTGATGCGGTGCGCGTACCGATTCTCGCCGTGGTCGTGCCCGGCTCACCGTGGTTCGCGCCTTCCGTTGAGGAACTCAGGCAGGTGGGCATCGAAGCGGCCTTGTACCCGGCGGCCATCCTGTCGCGCATGCTCACCGCCATGCATGAAGGATTGGCGAGCATCCGGCCCCTTCACGAAGTCCCTGCACACAAGACGAGCCTGCCGGGGCTGCTGGGAGTCGCAGCATGGACCGAGATCGACAAGCGCTCCGAGTGAGCGGGGATCCGGACTACATCATCATCGGCGCGGCCTCCATGCTATCGGCCTAACTATGGCGCCTTGGTGAAGGTAAACGTCAGCTTTTGAATGGGCGCCTCGCCGCCACCGAGATCCCATATTTCGGTCACATGACGTGAACTGCTCAGCCAGCGCTCCACCACCTTGAAGGGACGATGGAGCGAACCCCTCGTGTATTCGTCCAGCTCGCCGAAGAGGACGGAGGACGACTGCGTCGCATCCGCCGGCGAACCCCGCGACATGACCATCGAGTTGTCGGCCGATTCGACCGACACCTCGACGACGCTCTGCGCGAAGCTGTCATAGCCTAAAATCGTAAACTCCTCGAACGGCTGTCCGAGCAGTGACCCTTTTATCCGGCAGCCCAGCCAGCGGCCCTCGATGACCCAGGAATATTCCGCCGTACCTTTCGAATGAGCGGTCATGCGGGGCAATGCAATATCGACGTCCCATCGCCCGAGATACTTCGCGAGCGCTGACTGCTGCGGGCCGAGCTGTGTCGCCGCATTGATGCGCTCCATCATGGCCTTATTGGCCTCCGCGTCACCCTTTGCCACAGGCGGGGCGGGTGCATCCGCGGCCTGTGCGGCCGTGGAAAGGGTCAACACGACCAGAGAACTCAGGAAACTCGCAGTGCGCATAGCGGTAGATCCCCTTTCGATTCGATTTGATTATCGTTTCATGTGAGAGACACATTCCAGCGAATCTGCACGGCTTTTGCGCACTGCGTCAGGGAAATTGACGAACCGGGCGGCAAGTGATCTATTGCTTCCAGAAAAAACCACATCTAACTGTATCCAGGGGGAACGCAACATGCGACGAATAATAATGGCATTCTTGGGGCTCACGGCGGCGACTTGCCTGACATGGGCTCATGCGGACACCACGGTATTGGCGGTTCGGCTTGGCGCAAAAGACGTCGTGGCGCTCGCGAAGTTCTACGATGCGGCATTTGGCCTGAAGGAGATCGACCACGTCGGGCAGCCGCCGACGGAGATCATCATGCGCTACGGCGCCACGGTCGCCGCCGCCAAAGCCGGCTCGTCGCCCGAATTTCTCGTTGCGCGTCGCGACGCCGGCGCGGCCAATGACACGATTACGCACGCGGTCTTCCATGTGTCCGATATCGGTGCCGCGGTGCAGGCCGCGAAAGCTGCGGGCGCAACGATCAGGAGCGACGTGGGTTCGGTCACCATCGGAGGCATGCCGCTGAAGAGCGCGACATTGGTCGATCCCGACGGCAATGTACTCGAGCTCATGCAGCTGCCCAAGGGCGTCAGTCACCTGCGGCACCCGTGAGGATCTCGAACGCGAGGGCTTGAGCTTCACGAAGCTTCTGCATCTGTGGGGGGCTGTACGCGTGTTCGCATTGGTCATCAGCCAAAGCTCACCTGACTTCGGTTGTTAGCCGCCAGTACTTCCCCGGTCGAATGATTGGGATGTTATTGATGCGTTGCAGGTCGAGCAGGTCACGATCGACGCTGATTAGGAGCGCGCAGTCGCCACCGACTGCAGTGCCCAAGACGGGTCTATCCGTGGGATCCCGACACACGTCAGACGGCATGTCGGTCGGTACGACAACCACAGCCACGCGGCGAAGAAATGCGGCAACGTGGTCGGCTTCCCGCTTGGGGAAGCTGAATTTCTCCACCAGCTTTCGTCCCAGTTCACCAAGTATGAATTCGGAAGTTACAAGCTCATGGTGCAAAAGTAGATCTTCCAGCAACTCGGCACACACGCCTGCGCGGCTGATGTGAGCCGCGATCAGCACCGAAGAATCAAGCGCAATCCTCACTCCTTCTGTAAGACTTCGAAGACATCGTCATCGGTGTTGATCCCATTAGCCTGTGCGCGGGCGACCAACTTGGTCCGCAATGTGCGAAATTCCGCAACCCTTAGGTAGCGCTTCAGCGCCTCGCGTGCAAGATCGCTCTTGGAAATTCCCAGCGCAGCGCTCTGCCGTTCGAGGGCCTTGTCCAAATCATCCGGTACACGCAGCGTCAAGGTACTCATGTATTACAATGTACTACATCGGCTTTAAGAGCACAAATTACCCGCATTGGCGGCCTCCAATAAGCCTCTTCTCGAGCAATGCGATGACGGTTGGCTGACGTTCGCGAACAGACGCGTCAACGCCCTTGCGACTCCACGTGCTTCGCGAACTTATCCAGAATCGCCTGCCAGCCCTGGCGTTGTTGCTCCACGGAATGCGCGGTCTCGGCATCAAACGCTTCGCGCACGAGGATGCCATCGGGCACCGGAATAAACTCAATGACGACGGATCGATCCCCGAACGTGCACTCGATGCGCTCGTGTCGGACGATCTGGGTATACGTCCCCGCGAAATCGAATCCCATGCTCCCGTCCTTGGCCTCCATGTGGGACGAAAACGCGCCACCCACGCGCAGATCTACCGATGCTGCAGTCGTGTGCCAGTCATCGGAGGCAGCGTTCCACTGCTTGATGTCCTCCGGCGTGGTCCAGGCGCGCCAGACGGCTTCCATGGGCGCCCGAACGGTGCTTTCAACAGTGATCTTCACGTGGCCAACTCCGGATATGTCCCAGCTCGATCTTAGGCGCAGCGTACAATCTCCCGCAAGCTGTCGGCTCAAGCTAGTATTCGGACTCCATTCCCAGGCCATTTCCCAAGGAATTCTCATGAAACTGTTCTACCACCCGGGCGCCTGCTCTTTGTCCCCGCACATTGTCGCGCGCGAAGCCGGCATCGACCTCACTCTCGAGAACGTCGATCTGCAGAAGAAGGTCACGGCGGGTGGGCTCGATTTCTGGAAAATAAACCCGAAAGGCTATGTCCCGGCGTTACAGCTGGACAGCGGCGACATCCTCACGGAGGGCCCCGCGATCATTCAGTATCTGGCCGATCAGAAGCCTGCGACGAACCTCGCGCCGGCGGCCGGCACGCTGGAGCGATATCGCCTGCAGGAGATGCTGACCTACCTCAATTCGGAGATTCACAAGAGCTACTCACCACTGTTCAATCCTGCCGTCACACCCGCCGAACGGGAAAGCAAGATCGAATATTTATACAAGCGCTACGCACTGATCGAGCAGCAACTCGCAAGTCGTAAATTCCTGCTCGGCGACCAGTTCACTGTGGCGGATGCCTATCTGTTCACGCTGACCAGCTGGGCCGACCCTCTCAAGATCGACCTCTCCCGCTTTCCAAAGCTTCAGGCGTTCCAGAAAACGGTATTCGCGCGGCCCGCCGTACAGACCGCCCTGCGCGAAGAAGGGTTGATCAGCTAGCTGATCGTCACTGGCACGGCTGGGTCGAAGAAGATGCAGCGCGCGCTCGATCCGCAGATCCTGGAAGAACGCCAGCGGCGTCTTGCCGAGCACGCTGTGCATCCGGCGCGCCAGGGTGCGCTTGCTGGTGCCCAGCGGACAGAAGGCGCCGGAGGGCATGCTGAGGATTTCCGTTCGGGTCATCCTGGGCCAGGAGCCCTTCCTCGACTTTCTCTTCGCGTTCCTGAGAGCGCAGGCGCGGATCCGAATCGAGCTCTTCATCACGAATGTCTTCCTCGATCTGGTCGCGGATGAAAGACAGAAAGCTGCCCATCGAACCTGCGGACCTTCAGCGGCATGATTGTGTAATGCTCCACGCCAGGAATGGCGAGACCGAGTGGGATCTGGTGAACGGCAGAAAAAAGGCACGCGTCCATGTCTCGGGGCCGATTTCCAGTCGTGATTTCAATTCCGTCAGTACCTTCGTGTTCCGGGGTCACGGGATCGGACTCCTGCCGTCGACCTTCTGTGACGAGGCGCTCGCGAGGGGCGCCCTCGTACGGTTGTTACCCAAGTGGACTTCGCCACCAATTCCCGTGTTCGCCGTCTACTCGAACCGGAAATTTCTGCCTTCGAGGTTGAACGTCTTCCTCAAAGCGCTGGCAGCATGGAAGAATCCGCTGTGGCTCAAGGAATGAGGAACGGCAGCTAAGCGCAAGCTGGCTCACACTGCACTCGGGCGTTCGGTGCTGCGCGAGGAGGTTGCGCTCGGACGATCGGCTTCGGGACGCCGTACCCAAGTAGATTTGCCGCAGTGCGATATTTCGAAAGTGCCGTACTATTCTGGCAGCCAAGAAATCCACCGTGAAATAGAGAATTCCGGGGAGCTGCCGTGAGACTACGTGCATTGTTTGCTGCGTTCGTTGTGGCTGGCATATCTGCGGCAAGCGCAGCGAGTCCGACCGCGGATGTCATGGTGCCCGTTCGCGCATTCATCGACAGTTTCAACAAGGGCGACACGAAGACAGCCGCCGCGCAAACCTCGGCCGATGGCATGTTGATCATTGATGACATTGCCCCGTTCTACCTGGGGCAAAGCGCTCGACGCTGCCGACAAGGCGGCGGGCAACACCGACGACCTGGTGACGGACGGCAAGCCGGTCCATGTCGAAGTGAGCATAGATCGGGCGTACGTCGTGGTACCTGCCGTGTACTCGTTCAAACAAAAGGGCGTCCCGATGAGGGAAACCGCGCACATGGCCATCACGCTGCAGAAGGGCCAAACCGGCTGGTTGATCACCGGCTTTGCGTGGGCGGGAACCAGGGCGAAACCGGTGAGTGCCAAAGCACATGAGTAATGGACAGGCGTAAATTCGGGGCTTTCCGATGAAGGAAACCTCGCGACCTGCCGCCCTCTTCACCTACGAGAACGCCCTGGTTCTGATGCTGGGCGTGACCTTCGGCATAGTTTTCATGGACCGGCTGGCGGTCAATTATCTGGCCCCATTCATCGCACGGGACTTGCGCCTCAGCGCGACGCAGGTGGGCCTGACCTCAGCGGCATTGTCGGTCACCTGGGCGCTCAGCAACATCGGTTTCGGCCGGCTTTCGGACGTGGTCCGGTCGACGCAAACTACTGCTCATCGCGACGATGGTCGTGTTTTCGATGTGCTCCTTCGTGTCGGGGCTCGCGACTTCATTTGCCATTCTTATTGGTGCGCGCCTCTTCATGGGCCTCGCGGAGGGGCCGGTGCCGCCGCTCATCCTGACGCTGATGGCACTGAGCTCCTCGAAAGAACGGCTCGGCCTCAATTCCGGCCTGATCATCAGCGGCTTCCTCAACCTGTTTGCCACCGTGCTGGGCCCGGTCGTGCTGATCGGGCTTGCCCAGGCATTCAACTGGCGGATCGCCTTTTGGATCGCCGCGGTTCCGGGCCTGATCATGGCGGTTCTGATCGCCCGGTATGTGCGCGATATCCGACCCCCCGGTCATACTGCACGCGGCGCGACGCCGACGGTCGCGAAACGCCAGGGCTTCTTCCAGATCCTGAGGCGCAGAAACATCGTTCTTTGCACCCTGATTGGCTGCTTCAGCCTGGCAACGCTGATGATCGGCACCACCTTCGGATCACTCTATCTGATCAACGTGCGCCATATCCCACCCACCGCGGCGAGTTTTCTGCTCGGCGCGCAGGGATTGGCGGGCGTGGCCGCCTTTCTGGTCGCGGCACTCTCCGACCACGTCGGCCGTAAGCCCGCCGTGGTGGCATTTTCCTTCCTGGGACTTCTGACGCCCTTCGCGATGCTGGAGGCCGCCATCCCTGTTCCAGAGCCGGCGCTGTGACAGCGAGTGCACGAGACTCAGTACTTCGCCGATCCGTTCGAGGCGCCCGCGTGGCGCAGCCGCCTGGTGCAGCGGATTACCTGAACTCACGCTGGTCGTGGAAGGTCTTGGGAGTCTGGGGCTTCACGAAGAGCGCGATGATCTCCGGATTCTGCGCGCGGACCTTGGTTTCCAGGCTGACGACCGCCTCTTCTATCTGCGGGGCCTTGAGGTCATCCGAGAACTCGAGGCTCAACATGGCCAGGACCTGGTTCGGGCCCACCTGCACGGTGATGAGGCCGTTCGCCTTCAGGCAGCTCGGTTGCGCATTCGCCAGCGCCAGAATCGATTGTCGAACCGACGGGTAGGCGGGTTCACCGATCAGAAGGCTTTTGCTTTCCCGGGCGAGAAACAACGACGTTCCCGCCAGAATCAGTCCGATGGCGATTGACCCCAGCCCGTCGAATTCCGGATGCCCCAGGGCAACCGCGGCATAGGTTGCGGCGGCCGCAATGACCACACCGAGCAGCGCGACGCTGTCTTCGAACAGGGTCATGAAGGACGGCGGGTCTTTGCTCAGCGTGATTGCCTCGAAGAAGGACAGATCGCCTTTGCGCTGACGAAACTGCCGTAACGAATACAGCCACGAGCCGCCCTCAAAAAGAAAGACCAGGGCCAGCACGCTGTAGCTCACCGCCGGCGAGCGGATCGGGACCGGATGCAGGACGCGGGCGACGCCCTCGTAGATCGAGAAGCCGGCTCCCAGGGCGAAGATCAGCAGTGAGACGACGAAGCTCCAGAAATAGATCTCCCGACCGTAGCCCAGCGGATGATCGGGATCGGGCTTGCGCCGGGCGCGCCGGATGCCGTACAGCAACAGAATCTCGTTGGAAGTGTCGACGATCGAATGAATGGCTTCGCTCGCCATCGCCGCGCTGCCCGTCCATAACGCCGCGCCCACCTTGCTTGCGGCCACGAGAATGTTCCCCACCAGCGCCACGAACACCACGCTCGTTGACGACAATGTCGCGTTACGCCCGGGGCGCATGCAGTTCCTCACGTAGTACTCCCGCGGATGAGGAAGAAGGCGCTGGCGGACGCGGCGAGGGCTGCGAGCACGCACACCAGTGCGGCGGTGTGGAACCCGGCAACCAGCGCGGGACCTGCGGCGCCGAGCACGCCGCCGAGGAGTGCCGTCGCCACCATGCCTCCGGTGCGCGCGACGGCACTGTTGAGGCCGGACGCAGAACCGGAATGCCGGTTATCCACTGACGCGAGCACCGCCGTCGTCAATGGCGCGACGGCACCGGCCATGCCCAGGGCAATCACCACGACCGCCGGGAGCACCGTCGTCCAATACGCCGCATTCGAGCTGATTCTAAGCACCAGCAGGAAGCCACCGGCAACGACCAGTGGCCCCAGCGTCAGGGGCGCGCGCGGCCCGACCTTTCCGGCCACGGCGCCCATCAGCGGCGAGGCCAATGCCAGGACGATGGCCAAGGGAACCAGCGCGGCCCCCGCCTGCGCCCCGGAATAGCCGCCGGCCCGAATCAGCACATAAGGCATCAGAACGAGGAGTGCGCCCAGTGCGCCATAGAGCAGCGCGGTCAGGGCGGTAAGCCCTATGAAGCCCGGCGAGCCGAAGAGAGCAAGAGGCATCATTGCGGCGTCATGCTTGGACCTTTCAACGGCCAGAAAGCCCAGCATAGAGGCGCCGCCGACAAACAGCAGCAGCAATGCCGTACCCGTCCAACCCGCCTGGCCCGAGCCGATGGTCAGCCCCCAGGTGAGAGCCCCGAGAGAGAGGGTCGCCAGCACGCCACCCAAGAGGTCCAGCCTCGGCGCTGTACCTACGGGCTCAGTATCGTCTACAAAGATGAGGGCCAACACGATAGCGGCAGTAGCGAAGGGCAGGTTTACAAAAAAGATCGAACGCCAGCCGACGGTGTCGATGAGCCAACCGCCCAGCAACGGACCGAGCGCGGCCGTCATCGCCCCCACGGACGCCCAGATGCCGATCGCACGGCCACGCGCTTCACCCGAGAATTGCGCACCGAGGATTGCCAGGCTGTTGGGCATGAGCAAGGCGGCACCGATGCCCTGCAGTGCGCGGGCCGCCAGCAACCACGTCAGGCTCGGGGCGAGCGCGCAACCCACTGACGCGGCCCCGAACATCCCAGTGCCAATCACCAGAAGTCGCGCGTGACCATAGCGATCGCCCGCCGCTCCGCCCAGCAGCAGCAGCGCACTCAACGGCAGCAGATAGGCGTTGATGACCCATTGCAGATCGCTCGCACCAGACTTGAATGTCGCGCCCAGCGCAGACAGGCCGACATTGACTACCGAACCATCGATGAACGCGAGGCTCGAGGCCAGGATGGTTGTCGTCAATATCCAGTTGGGATGGCGCACTTCAGCAGCTGCTCAAGATCCGCCTTGAACTGCAACCGCCCTCCCCTGCCCTGCCTTCGCCTCGAGCACGTGCTGCTTGAGGACATCATGTTCGCCCCGGCGCACCAGGTCGCAGGGTGAGGAATGGGCGAGCTGAGGATTGGCTGTCTTGAACCAAAGTGCTGTCTTGGTGGTGTTGCCGTCGAAGGTTTCGGCCACCAGCTCGCAGGTCGTCGCGATATCCATCAACCGCTCGCGCAGCAGCCGGGGCGCCTTGTCATCGAAACGCACCGAGGCCGGTGCCAGTCCGGCGAGCGTCGCCAACTCCATTCTGCTCAGCCCCAGGAACCGCGCCACCCGCTGCGGCTGGAACAGTCCGGACTGCCAGAACTGCAGATAGTCCCGGGCCGGGACGGTATTAAAGAGAGGGGCGAGCTGGACCGCGCTCATGGCGTGTCATTCTGATCAGATTCAGAACCAATTGCCAGCCAGGAGATGACCAATCCAGGACCACGTTGCTCCATTTTCCGAACCATATCTCGACCATGATTCAACCAGCGTCTGCGTTCCCCTTGAATTCTGGAACAATATGAGTCTCAGGGCTTCGATTGTCGCAATGGCAATACATTCTACAGGGCCAGATCCTTCAGGATCTCCTCCATCGCCTTGATGGCGTCCGCCCGATCGACGCCCTGCAGCCCTTCCGCGAAGGCGAGGGTGACCTTGCCCCGGGCATTGCGGGTCACGGTGACGTGCCGGGCTGCCCCGACGTTGTAGCGCTTTTGGATGGGTTGAAACTTCTTCGAGCGATCGAGGCTCCCGATGAGAAGGCGCAGGACCTCAGAGACTCCCCTGCCCTGTCCATCCCGACCCAGGTTCTTGGCCGCCTGCAAAATGACGTCCTTGGCCCCGGGGCGTTCCATCAGGGTGGCCAGCTTGTACGCCTGCTCCACAGGCACGGTGCTGGTATCGGCGAACAGCGCCCCGATGCTGCCCTGGCGCAGCAGCGCCGCGGCCTTGAGCATCTTGGAGACCTGCCCTTTCGAGAGGTTCATGGCCGCCGCCAGCGCGTCCTGGGCGGTGAAGACCTTGCCGTCGATCAAGGCCTGGAACGACAACGCCCGCTCCATCGGCGTGATGTCCTGGCGATCCGCGTTCTCCACGTGCATGAGCACCGCGGCCCGGATGTCATCGGCCTCGATGACCCGTAGGCGCAGCTTCTTGCCCAGCGTCTCGCAGGCGAAGCGCCGGCGCATACCGAAGATGAGTTCGTAGTCGAAGTCCGGATCGCCCTTGAGGCGTCGCGCCAGCGCCGGTTCCTGCTGCTCGTCCTTGGCGATGGAGTCGATCAGGTCCTGGCAGCGCTCCCGGGTGTACCACACTGCGCTGCGATTGTGATGCGCCCAGGGCTTCACGCGCTTGGGGTCCACTGAATAGATATTCTCCCGCTGCAGGTCCGGGGTCGGGCGTCCGGTCAGGGCCAGTTCGGCCGCCGGCATCACCGGTTTGGCGGCGCCGGGTTTGTCGAAGGGCGACGCGTCACCGCGCTCCTTCACCGATCGGGCGATGTCGCTGAGATTGGTGCCGCCGAACAGCTTACTGGCCATTTTTAAGTTCCTCGGGCTTCCGATTTCGTGTGGTCGATTCGATCATTTATCTTTAAGAACAGTTAGTTACGCTAGTTTCGAGTCGAAACCGAGACCGGTTTCGTAACGAAACCACCCTGCCCTTCAGGTAATGCCGCGCTGACTGAGCTGGCCCGCCTTGGAGGGCCACTCCCGGAGGATCGCGAACTCAAGTTCCTCAAAGACCCCGTCCATCATGGCCAGGACCGCGCGGTCCGGCTTGGCCTGCTCATAGGGGGTGGAAAACTGGGCAGCCGCGTTGATCACCGCGCTGGCGTGAAAGAACACCCGCTGAAAGACCGACTCCCCGAAGCAGGCGCGCATCACCTCGAAGAACTGCTTCTGGCTCTCATAGCGACGGTCAAAAAGTGTGGTGAGGACGGAGATCCAGCGGTAGCTCTTCTGCGGATCCAGCTGGGCGATATAGGTGTGGATCATCCGGAAGAACTGCACGGTGCTGGAGAAATCGAACATGCGGGCGGCAGAGGGCACGAGCAGGGCATCCGCGGCCAGGAGCACGTTGATGGAAATCATGCCCAGGGCAGGGGGGCTATCCACCAGGATGACGTCGTAATTGCCGGCGACACTTTGGATGCCAAAACGGAACTCGCTGAAGAAGGCCATCTTCTGCTCCCGGGTCGCCTGCTGACTGACGCGCATGACGATCGAGATCTCCGCGTCGTAGAGGGCAAGGCAGGCCGGAATCAGATCGATGTTCGGGAAGTAGGTCCCGCGGACCGCGTAGGCCAGGTCCTTTTCGTCGCCGTTGAGGTAGGGCAGCATCGTATGCGCCTCCTCGATCTCTGCATCCGGGAGGTACCCGAACATCGCCGTGGTGGTGGCCTGGCTGTCCGTATCGATGACGAGCACGCGATACCCCTTGAGCGCCAGGTAGTGGGCCAGGTTCACGCAGGTGGTGGACTTGCCCACGCCCCCTTTGAAGTTCTGGCAGGCGATGACCAGGGGCTCATCGCGCTGTGGATCACGCCAGGGGAGGGTGCCGAAATGCTTGCGGAACGCCTGTACCTGTTCCAGGGTATAGCCCAGGCGCCGGTTGTTGCCCGGGTTGCGGGGCGGAGCAGGGATGCCGATTTCAGTCTCCGCGCGAATCAGCGTCGTGCGGTCCCGACCCACCATATCGGCCGCTTCACTGGGGCTGAAGACGCGGGCGAGGGTCTTTCGGACGTTGGGCTGTGCGCCCAACTCGTGCATTCGCTGCAGGAAGTTCTCGGAGCTCGCGAGAATCTGCTCCAGCTTGTCAATGGCGGGCACTGCAGGCACACTGTTCTCCCGTTAAAGCCGCCTCACACGGATTTCCGGTTGAAAGTACCAGAAATGCGTGCATGAAACTATCGTAGGATGGGTGCTGCGGCCAACGGGACTTTACATGAGTGCAGCGGAGCAGTCGGCAGGGCAGGGGGAGACCGAGCGTCTCGCCAAACATCTGCGCCTTCTGGAGGAGATCGGACTGCCCCCGCCGGTGCGCGTACGCCAGCTGCTCATCGCCGGTTTTGCACCAGCCCTCATCCGGCCCCGGTTCCCCGACTTGCCCCCCAGCACTTTTGTCGTCCCCGAACCGGCCGCACGACCCCGTCCGTTGCGGGCACCCGACCCGGCGGTCAGCCCGATCGCAGCCCTGCTGCCCAGGATTTCACAGCGACTGGAAGCCGCTCCGGCGAAGCCCGTCGAGGGGATCTCGTTCCAGTATGTGCCGCTGATCCAGTGCTCCTTCCCGCACACCGATCCGGGACCTGAGACGACGCACTACACCCGGCGCAACGGCTGGCTGGAACTGACCCTCTCCACGGCGCGCGCCGATACCGGATTACCCTATGGCGTGCCGGCGCGGCTGCTCACGATGTACTGCGCCTCGGAGGCGGTGCGCACCCGCTCCCCGGAGATCTTCTTGGGCTCGAGCGTCCATGAGTTCCTGCGTCGCCTGGATGTACCGATTACGCGCGGGGAACGCGGCTCGCTGCGCTCCTACGCCAACCAGCTGCTGCGCCTCGCCAGCTGCGCGATCTCCATCGATGAGAACATTCACGATGGCGCCGGACGCACCGGCATGCACATTCGCCAGGCGCTGTTCGCCGAGGAGACCCGGCTGTGGTGGGACACGGCCGCCGGGGTAGGGCAGGGCAGTTCGCTGATTCTCTCCCCGGTGCTGTACGAATCGATCCTGGAGCGCTCGGCCCCCTTGTCCACGAATGCGATCCGGCAGCTGCGCAAGAGTCCGATGGATCTGGACGTGTATGCGTGGCTGGCCCATCGGCTGTTCCAGCTCTCGCGTCCGAGCACCATCAGCTGGGCACAGCTGTCGGCCCAGTTCGGGCATGACTATGCGGAGCTGCGCTACTTCCGGCGCTTCTTCAGCGACTCGCTGCAGCGCGTCCTGAGGGTGTACCCGGATGCAAAGCTCAAAGCCTCCGACACCGGCATCACGCTGCTGCCGTCCCGACCGCATGTCGAGCCGCGCCTGCCGCAGCTGTGACCCGCTGCGGCAGGCTGCGTTACAACTCTCACGCCTACCCCTGCCGGCCACCCGACCTCCCGCAATTATTTCCCGTACATTCATGCACTTATGGAGGGCTTCCGCAGCGAAATTTCCGCCCGTTGCATCTCTCACGCTGTGCGCCCAATCCTATGATTTGGCAGGCATTTCAGGTAACCCGGAACGCGCGGGCGTTGCAACTCTCACGCATGGGCATTGCATGCCTAACCGACCGCCGTGGCATCACTCACGTACCCGCGTTGCAACGCTCCGCGAAAATCCAATTTTGGTCTGAATTATCAATACGTTACGGATTCCTCCTGTAGCTCCTGTAGTCCCCCTGTAAATATCCTTGGGACGATGGCTAGGGAAAGTAAGCGAAGCGCAGGGCCAGACGGAAAGGCGAACGCCTGCTTGATTGACGTCCCGTCCCAAACCCACCCGAAATAAGCACTTGATTTTATTGACCGTTATGTCAAGCGAACGGGGCAAGGGGCCTCTGAGAACGGCCGTGCGAGCACAAGCGGAAACCCTTTCCGCTTTGCGCTAGACTACGGCCCATGTACCCGCCGAAGGTGGAAGACAAGGAAGTCCTGACCGTCATCCGCGATCTGTCGGTCGGCGGCGCGCTACCCTCGGGCGCCGCGGTTCGTGCCGCCCTCGCGCGTCGCTACGGATCCCGCGGCGGCGTCACGCGGATCTACCGCTTGCTGGCGGACGAACGCACGCGCCGGGGCACCACGGCATTGTCATCAGTCGGCGCGGCGTTGCTGGAGCAGGAGAATCGCAACCTGCGCGAGTTGCTGCAGCACCAGCGACAGCGGGAAGACGCGCACCAGGCTTACTGGAACCGGGAGGTGGGACGGCTGCGGGAGCGGGTGAGCGCGCTGGAACCGGTGGTGCAGCAGGCGGCGGCCCGCGGCGACGTCACCGAAGCGCTCAAGCAGGACGTGCAGGGCGCCGAGACGCGGGCCGGGCAGCTCGAAGTCCAACTGCGTGCCTTCGGGCCGGCGGCGAACCGCGGCAACAGCACCTGAGCCTCGTGATAATAGGCGCACCGATCCTCTGACGCGGGCATCGCGAGGAGTGGCCCGTTGCGCAGGTTTTTAAAGACCGCAGTCGTCGTTGTGTCCGCCTGCAGGGTGATGGCAGCCCAGGCCGCGCCGGCCTCACAGGCCGCTAAAAGCGTTCCACTGGGGACGTTCCGGGGCCAGCAGCCCACGCTGACCGTCGCCGGCCAGGACGAACCCTTCCTGCTCGACACCGGTGGCGGCATCACCATCATTTCACCGACTCTCGCCAAAGCGGAGGGCTGTGAGCCGTGGGGGAACCTGGTGGGGTTTCGCATGACGGGGCAGCGCCTCGACCTGCCTCATTGCGACGGTATCGCCATCGACTTGGGGAAAACGACCTACCGCGTGCCGTCGGTCGCGGTGTTCGACATCAGGTCGATCGCCGGCAAGGACGCGCCGCCGCTGGCCGGTTCGCTGGCACTGGATGCCTTCGCGAACAAGGCTATTACGATCGAGCTGGGGACCCACCGTCTGATCGTGGAGAGCCAGGCGAGCCTTGCGGTGCGCACGAAACATGCGACCGAGGTGCCGATCCGGCTGGTGCGCGACGCGGAGGGGCTTGCCCTCTCGGTGGTGGTCGGGGTTCCCACCTCCAAAGGCCTGGCGTGGATGGAACTCGACACCGGTAACGACGATGCGGTGATCGTGGTCTCAAAATCCATCGCCCCACTGTTGAGCGCCGACCCGGCAGGTCAATCTCCCCGGCACATCAAGGTGGCGCTCGCGTCCGGCATCGTACTGGAGGGCGACACCAAGGTCGTTGAGGGTCTGATCATGGACGGCAACATCGGCATCCGCTTTCTCAGAGCCTGGAACATCACGCTCGACCTGAGTCACGGACGAGCCTGGTTTGCACCCGCAACAGAGCCCGTCAGGGCGAGTAGTGGCTGAACACCAGGTCCCGGTCTTTGATCTGATGGTGGCACGGGAAGCAGCTGCTGAGGGCTGCCGGTTCGACCGGCTTGCCGCCGTTGAACTGCGCAAACCCCCAGCCACCGGTCGCGGCATATCTGTTCGAGTCCTTGACCATCAACTGAACGTTCGTCGGCGCCCCGGCCACGAATGACTGGGCACGTCCAAAGACCGCGTCGTTTGCCGGGGATGATTCATACCGCCAGGCAAGGCGCGCAATGACGGTGCCATCCGGAAAAGGGCGCTGGTCCTTGCGGAAGGCCGCAATGGCAACGTCATTTCCCAGGACGGCCCGCAGGTCATTGAAGTTGCCGGCTTCGTGCGCGATCGTGATCACCGGCCAGTTGCGGTACCCGGCAGGTAGGGGTACACCGGCCGTGGGGGTGTCTGCGCCGCACAGCAACGGCAGGGCGAACAGCAAATGGGGCAGTCGTCTGATCATGGTCCCATGCCACCAAAAGCCACTGTCCTTAGCCATTAGACAATAGATAGATTGCCTGGCACGTTCAGTCCGTGCTAAAAACACCTGATGGCCCACATCCGCAACCGCTATTACTTCTGGTTTTATTTCATTCCGGCAATGGCGGCGGAAGAACTGGGTGTGACCTGACGACAGACAGACAAAGTTAGAGATCCAGCAGAAAACCGCCACCGACTGGCGGTTTTTTTTTCCCCGCCAGGTCCTGACCCTCGATGAGGAGACCACGACCGTGACACTTCAGACCGACGATCTGCGCATCCGCAGCATGCAGCCGCTGCTCACGCCGGAGGAACTGCTGCGCGACTGCGTGCGCACCGCGGAGGCCACCGCAACCGTCGTGCAGGCACGCGCCCGCGTGCAGCGCATCCTTCATGGCCACGAGGACCGGCTGGTGGTGGTGATCGGCCCATGTTCCATCCACGACCCCGTTGCTGCGCGTGAATACGCCGGCCGGCTCGCCGCGCAGCGCGAGCGCTTCCCCGACACCCTTGAGATCATCATGCGGGTGTACTTCGAGAAACCGCGCACCACGGTCGGCTGGAAGGGTCTGATCAATGATCCGCACCTGGATGGCAGTTTCCGGATCAACGAAGGGTTGCGGCTGGCGCGCCAGCTGCTGATCGACATCAACCAACAGGGACTGCCGGCGGGCTGCGAATTTCTCGATATCTTCACGCCCCAGTACCTGGCGGATCTGGTGAGCTGGGGCGCCATCGGGGCCCGCACCACCGAAAGTCAGGTGCACCGCGAGATGACCTCCGGGCTGTCCTGTCCCGTGGGCTTCAAGAACGGCACGGATGGCAACGTCCGGATCGCCATCGATGCGGTGCAGGCCGCCTCCCATCCACACCATTTCCTGGCCGTGATGAAGGACGGCCGTAGTGCGATCGCCTCAACGTCCGGGAATGCCGACTGTCACGTGATCCTGCGCGGCGGCAGGGCACCCAATTTTGATGCCGACAGCGTCGAGTCCGCGGCGCGGGAGCTGCTGGCGGCCGGATGCGCAGCACGGCTGATGATCGATGCGAGCCACGGCAACAGCAGCAAGAAACCGGAGAACCAGCCGCACGTCATCGACAACATTGCCGCGCAGATTGCCGGCGGCAGCACGCGCGTTGCCGGCGTCATGATCGAAAGCCACCTCATCGGCGGCCGCCAGGACATCATTGCAGGCCAAGCCCTGCGCTACGGCCAGAGCGTCACCGACGGCTGCATCGATTGGCCGACGAGCGTGAGGGTACTGGAAACGCTCTCACGGGCCGTCACTGCGAGACGGAAGTGCCTCCGCGGCGCGGCATGAACCAGCCGATGATCAGCCCATGGTCCGGCGATACAGTGCAATCGCTTCTGCAAAGACCCGATCGGCCATCTCGGCATCGTAACGCGCGCCCTCGTCGCGCATGAAGGCGTGTTCGCCAGGCAGTTCAAGATAAGTGTGTCGCGAGCCCGCTGCCTGCAGCGCCGAACGGATGACGCTTCGGGCTGTGGCGGGAACATGGGGGTCGACATCGCCGAACACCAACAGCAGTTCTGCCTTGATTTCGGCGAGTCGTGCGAGCGTGCCCGCGTCCGGGTCCGCCCCCAGGTTTCCGTTGTGCAAGCCGGTGGGGTAGGCGCACGCCGCCGCCCGGCATCGCGGATCCAGTGCGGCGCGAAGCGCAAGGTGCCCACCGATGCAGAAGCCCATGGCCCCCGCCGCGAGACCCGAGGAATCCTGCTTCACGTCGCGACGGGTTTCGAAGTGATCGAACACCGCCTTGGCCGTGGCATCAAAATGTGCCACAGGAGTAGTGCGGGCAAGATAATTCCCATACATGCGACCGGGATCGTCGTAGGCAAGGACCAGACCAGGGGGGCAGGTTCGATGGTAGATCTCGGGCGCTGCCACCACGAACCCATGTCCGGCCAGCCGGTTTGCGGCTCTGCAGATCGGCCCCGTCAGCTGGAAGATCTCCGAGTACATGACGATGCCGGGATACTTCGTGCCCGACGGGTCCGGCTTCGGAGCCGCGACATAAGTTCTGCACGGAAAGCCCGCTATCGTCAGTTCGACGTCGGTCGTGAAGATTTGCATCCCTCAAGCCTAGCGCAAATCGGTTCCCCACCGCTTGCGCACCTCAGCTGGTAGCCTTAAGCGTGTGGCACTCAACGCAACGATTTACAGTTTCGAGATAAACCTGAGCGACGTGGATCGCAACGTTTACCAGGCCCTTGCGTTCCGGGTTGCCCGGCACCCTTCCGAGAGCGAGGCGTACCTGATCACCAGAACTCTCGCCTACTGTCTGGAATATCGCGAGGGTCTGAGCTTCTCCAAGGGCGGGTTGTCGGATCCTGATGCGCCCGCACTGGCAGTACATGACCTGACTGGCGCGTTACGACGCTGGATCGAGGTCGGGTTGCCGGAACCGGCGCGACTGCATCGTGCGAGCAAGGCGTCGCCCGAAGTGGCGGTCTACTCGCATAAGGATGTGGGCGCGCTGCTCGCGCGGTTGGGATCGGAAAGGATCCATCGGGCCGAGGAGATCCAGTTTTTCACGTTCGATCCGCAGCTGATCACCTCACTCACAGCGCGCCTGACCCGCCGAATGATCATTGACCTCGTCATCACCGAACGGCAGATCTATCTTTCGCTGGGCGGGGAGACGATCAGTGGCAGCCTGATGCGGCATAGCATCAGTCACGCGCCGGTGCGGTTTGACGAATCAGGCGGCAGGTGATCTATTGCGCTACGCACATTCGAGCGTTGGCGGGGCGGGAAGGGGAAAGCATCGTGAAGCGGTTAGGTTCGTACGCGGTGACTGCCGCGGCAGCCCTGGCGGGGTTTGCTTTGTCAATAGGTGTGGCCGCGGCGGCGCCAGCGGCCACCTCGGCGTCTCCACCCAACAATTTCACGGCCGATGAGCAGACGCCGGCTGCAATGGCGAAGCCCAAAGCGGCCTTCGCCGGCCAGACCGACGCGCCGGCACGCAAGTCGACCACGCAGCTGGCCGTGACGACCGTCACCGCGGGTCTGGCGTCGCCCTGGTCGCTCGCGTTCCTGCCGGACGGCAAGATGCTCGTCACCGAAAGCAGGGGGACGATGCGGATCGTTACCCGGGACGGTGTGCAGTCGGCCGTTGATGGAGTGCCGCCGGTCAAAGTCGTCGCGGCTCAGGGTCTGCACGATGTCGTGCTCGATCCTGATTTCTCCCACAACCGGCTCATCTATTTCAGCTTCTTTGCACCCCCTTCGGGCGAGGCGGCGGCTTCCTGGCCGAATGAGTTCGCCTACGATCGCGTCTTCAATGTTTCTGTCGCGGAGCGGCGCAGGTTCCGTCTTGGCATGGAGGAGGTTGCTCGCGCGCGGCTGAGCGAGGATGAGAAACATCTGGAGAACGTCACGATAATCCTCGAGGGGGCCGAGCGCCGCCTCGCGTTCGCGCCGGACGGAACGCTTTACGCGACCGGGGCCGATCGCTTCCGCTTCTATAACTCGGACCTGAGCGGTGGCAGAAACGGCTACGAGAGCAATCTCACGATCCGCGAGAATTTTGCGGGCAGGATAAGCCGAATCAATACTGATGGGAGCATTCCAAAGGACAACCCGTTCCTGGACGATCCGCTGGTACCGCCCGATGTCTACGCGTTCGGGGTCCGCGATCCGGAAGGGGCAGCCATCAATCCTAAGACCAAGGAGCTGTGGGAGGTAGAGCACGGTCCGGCAGGCGGCGATGAGCTCAACGTCATTCGCTCGGGACGTGATTATGGGTGGCCTGTGATTTCCTACGGGCTGCAGTATACGACCGGCAAACCCGTGGGTTCCCGGCGCACGGCCATGCCAGGCATGGAGCAGCCCCTTTACTACTGGTTTCCGGACGTTGCGCCCTCGGGGCTGCTGTTCTATACGGGGGATCGCTTCCCGGAGTGGAAAGGGAATCTGTTCGTCGGCTCTCTGGCAGCTCACGCACTGATCCGCCTGGTGATCGAGGGTGATCGGGTGGTGGGGGAAGAGCGCCTGCTCGCCGAGCGCAATCAACGCATCCGCGACGTTCGCCAGGGTCCGGACGGTGCGATCTATTTACTGACCACCGACGGCTCGCTGCTCACCCTCGCGCCCAAGTGAGTCCACGAACAGCTTCTTACCGCTCGCGTCGAGCACGTTGACGGTCCGACACGCGCAGTGGCGGGCATCTTATCTCGTCCTCACTCAGGCTCGGTCGGGTTCATCCGACGCATAGGGACTGATGGCTTCGGCTTTGAGGGTCGGCAGCGTCCTGATACTGCGAATCTGCGGCACGCGCCAGGCCAGGGCGGCGAGCAGCAGGCTGGCGATGCCCGCGCACTCGAGTGGCACGCGCAGTCCGAAATGCTGACCCAAAAAACCACCGATCAGTGCTCCGGGACCGGCGGGCAGCAGAATCAGCCAGCGCATCGTTGTGGTCATGCGCCCGAGCATTCGCCCGGGAGTCACCGCCTGGCGCATCGCCAGGAAGTTGACGAAGATGAACACGGCACCGACGCCGAACATAAACAGCATCAGCGCATAGGCGCCGATGCCGATACCGTTCAGCGGCGCCAATGCGAGCACCAGCCACCCGCCACCGGATATCCCAATACCCAGTATCAGCGTGGGACCGGGGCCGATGCGGCGCGCCAGGCGATAGCCGATGGAGCTGGCGATGATGGTACCCACGCCGAGGGCCACATAACTCAATCCCACCCCCCGTGCGCCCAGGCCCAGAAGACGCGTGGCGAACAGGATCTGCACCACCATGGCAGACTGATTGCACAGCTCCCAGGCCCCCACGGCGGTGGCCAGCACGAGCAGCAGCCGCTCACCGCGCACGAATTGCAGGCCTTCGCGCATCGCCGGCCAGAAAGCGACGCGTACTCCCTCCGGTGGTTCTTTCGCCGCCACGCCGCGCAGGTTGGACGCCGAGATTAGCAGCAGCGCCGCGGTTGCCAGCAGCGCGAGCGGCGCGCCCGTGAGCTTGATCAGCGCACCCGCTGCCCCCGGCCCGGCCACGTCCGCCGTGGAAGAGGCGAGCGCATTTTTTGCGTGGGCTTCGACCAGCCGCTCGCGCGGCACGATCTGCGTCAACACAATCTGCGCCGCGCTGCCGGCAGTCGTGTTCACCGTCCCGATGACGAAGGCCGCGACATACAGCCACGGAATGGACAACCAGCCGCCCCACCACGCCAGCGGCACGCTGGCTACTGTTACTGCGAGGGAGAACTCACCGATCACATACACGCGCAGCTTGCGCCAGCGATCCAGCCATACCCCCACGGGGAGCGAGAACAGAACGAACGGCACGAGCTCCATTGCCGTCAGGACGCCCATCTGCGCGGGACTGGCCCGCAGCAGTACTGCGGCCGTAAGCGGCAGGGCGAGCAGGGTGACCTGACCGCCGAACGAGGAGATCAGGATCGAGGTCCACAGTCGCCGATAAATCGGGTCGCGCAGCAGGTCAGTCGGGGACAGAGTGATACGGCGAAACACGGACGCGAGGCATGCCAGTGGGGCTGTATCAGTGCTTCGAGGCATCGATTCGCAGGTCGGGGCGTCCTTGCGCGTCGGCGCTGTCCCGATTGTTCTGTTCGCACACGTACTCGCGCATATGCCCTTTCATTCGTGCGTAGGGAAGAACGACCGTCCACGGCTTCGCAAGCACCCGTGGGTCATCGATCGTGCGTTCGATCTGGATATGATCGGCGTCAGTTTTGCGAATACGTTCGACGATGTGCAGCTTGTCGCTGTGCCGAACACCGGGGGCAATCCGCGTTGTCGTATCGATGCCGACAGTGTCCACAATCAGCGTATCGCCGACCCAGTAGCCGATTGAATGTCCATTGAACGCCGGATCAGGATCCGCGGGGTGTGTTTCGCCGTTGGTATAGACGTGACGCACCTGACTGAAGGTCTCGATCAGCACGACGACCATACCCGGGTTGAAGAGGAACTCTATCGGGTAGGGTTCCGTCATGATCCCCGGCATGCCGGTTGGCAGGCAGTTGGCGTCCTCGGTTTGGAGATTCTGGCCGCGCTTCTGTAGCGCCAGGAACTTATCCAGTTTGGCTTGCGCGGCCGCAGTTAAAGGACCGGGCGTCATTCCTCCCAGGAGCTTGGGATTGTGTTCCCAATCGAGCTGCCATATGCCTTGCCAGTCTGGGAGCTTGGCAATCGATGCCCATGTCTGACCCTGCTCCCCTGTTGCGTGCTCTGCGTGTGCAACCGACAGCGGTATTGTGCAGAGCATCATCGCCGCCGCAAGCATGGCAACGGAGCGCGCCGACCACGGTGCAAACATCTTAAAACTACCTCCGACGCAGCAAGCGCGCGCCTCCGACCCATCTTACAGTGCCCAAGAGCTAGATTGCCAAACCTGGCACCTTAAGCAATCGTCGTCGACTTGCTCGTCGCTGTCGCGTTGGAACAGACCATCGAGTTTTTCCATCACCGTCAGGAAGTGGCTGAAACGCGTGCGGCGTTGCGCGAAGAAATGCGGAACAACATCGCGCTGCCCCATCGGCAGCTCGCCCATTCTCGATGAGATAGAAAGTCTGACCCGAGAAACTTAGCCTTCTGCCGGTTGCCGGTAACCCAGGCAGATCCCCTTGTTGATGGACAGGTTTATTGCGTCACTTTGCAGTGACACGGCCGAATCTCGCTAATTGCGGCCGCCCGAAATTCAAGCTGACTGTCGCGCCTCCGCCGGGTGTCTGTGAGACATCGACCGTCGCACCGTGCGCCGTGGCGATCTGGCGAACCAGCGTCAGCCCGACGCCACTCCCCTGACGCTTGGTCGTGAAGAAGGGGACGAATATCCGGTCTCGTTGCTCGGTTGCTATGCCAGGGCCATTATCGGCCACCGCTATGACTACATGGCCGCTCGGATCCCGGCGCGCAGACAATGCGATCTGACCCGCCGGCACCTCAGCCAGTGCCTCGATGGAGTTGCGCACGAGATTGATGAGGGCTTGATCGAGCAGGTCTGCATCTGCGGCAAGATCGAGGGTTTGCGGCTCGATGCTCGCAGTCATCTGAATTGCGTTGGCTGCGAGTTCGGCGGCAAGGAGGCGTTGAATGCGTGCGAAAATCCGCTGCAGGGTCGCGACCTGCATCTGCGTCACCAGCGGCTTGGTGAGGCGTCGGTGGTTCTGTACGAAGTGCAGCAGTCCCTCACTGCGACGTGCGACGGTCTCGAGCGCGTCGCGGGCATCAGTCAGGGCGCTGGACCGGGCATCGTCCGCTGGGGTGTGACTGTGCACGTCGCGCACCAGATCGCGCGCAGTGGCTGCCAGTGACGAGATCGGCGTGAGGGAATTCATCACCTCGTGGGCCATGACCCGGACGACGGTCTGCCAGGCGGCCATTTCCTGCGCGCTCATTTCATTTTCGATGTTCTGCAGGGAGATCAGCCGCCGGCGCAGCCCCTCCAGCGTGACATCCGTGGCCGCCGCCTTGAGCTGCAGGGCGCCGGAGCCGCGCTCCATCTTGAGGATCGCGCTGGTGCCCGGGCGCAGGGAGTCAATGCCGACGGCGAAGGCCTCCCCATAGCGCGTGAACTGACCTGTATCCATCAGTGCGGTCTCAAACAGCCGCCGTGCAGCCATATTGAGAAGTTGCACCCGGCCGCTCTCATCCACCGAAATGAGAGCGACCGGCACGTGGGCGATGAGTGTCTGCAGATAGCGGGCCTGCGCTTCGCGCTCCGAGCGGCCGGCGCGCAGCAGGTCCAGTACGCGGGTCATCGCGGTGCCGAGCTCCCGATGGGCGCTATCGCCGGCGAGCTCCGAAAAACTCTGCGAAGGATCATCAAATGAAATGGCGTCCAGGAAGCGGGCCACTTCACGACTGGCTTGTGTCGCGAAGCGCATCAACAGGGCCACCTGGATGAGCGCTGCGACTGCGCCCAGCGCGATGGGCACATACCATTGGGTACGCGCCATCATTTCCGCGACCGCCGCGAGCGTCGCGAACAGTGCCCCGGTTCGCAGTGCGATCCCGGCGCGGAAGCGGCTAAAGTCCATACTTTTCCTTGCGCCGGTACAACGAGGTCCGCGTCAGTCCGAGCGCGTGGGCGGCGCGGCTGACGTTGCCCTGATGTTTCTCGAGGGCACGGGCAATGGCACCCTTTTCCACGGCATCGAGGGTGGACTCGTCCGCCTCCGGCGGCGCGGCCGGCCGCACGGCGCTGAGCGAGAAGTCCGCGGGCTCGAACACGATCCCTTCGCTGAAGATCACCGCCCGTTCCACCGCGTGGCGCAGCGCGCGCACGTTGCCGGGCCAGGCATGAGCCGCCAGCTCCGCAAGCGCCGTCGCGCTCAGCCGCTTGGCCGGGAAGTTGTATTTCTGCGCGTAGAGCGCAATGAAATGCTCCAGCAGCAACGGGATGTCCTCGCGGCGATCCCGCAAGGGCGGCAGGAGGATTTCCACGGTATTGATCCGGTAGAGCAGGTCCTCCCGGAACCGGTTGGTGTCCGCCAGCTGCGCGGGGGAGAGATTGGTCGCACAAACGAGCCGCACGTCGATGGGCTCGGGTTTGTTGGCGCCCACGGGTACGATTTCGTGGCGCTCCAGCGCCGTGAGCAGCTTGCTCTGCAGGTGCAGGGGCAGGTTGCCGATCTCATCCAGAAACAAGGTTCCCCCGGCGGCGGCGCGGAACAGTCCGATGCGATCTTCCTTGGCGTCGGTAAAGGCGCCGCGTCGGTGGCCGAACAATTCGCTTTCGAACAGCTGCGGGGATAGGGCGCCCATATCCACGCGCAGAAAGACTTCCCGCGCGCGACCCGAGAGTCGATGAATCTCACGGGCGACCAGCTCCTTGCCGGTACCGTTCTCACCCAGAATCAGCACATTGGCATCGGTCGGCGCGGCGCGCCGGATCGATTCGAACACCCGCAGCGTGGCCGGCGAGGTGCCGATCATCCCGGATTCAATATGCGTGGCCGCCGCGAGCCCGCGATTGCGGTTGCGCAGTTCCGCCGCTTCGACGCGCGACTGGCGCAGGTTGACCGCCGACAGCAGTGTCGCCAGCAGCCGCTCGTTTTCCCAGGGTTTGGTGACGAAATCGGCGGCCCCCTGTTTCATGGCCTGCACCGCCAGATCCACCCCGCTGTGGGCGGTCACCAGCACCACCACCGCCTGCGGGTCGATGGCCAGTACTTCCGCGAGCCATTTGAGGCCCTCGGCACCGTCGTCTGCGCCGGCGGCAAAGTTCATATCGAGCAACAGCACATCGAAGGCGTTCTGCCGCACCCGCTCCGGTAGCGAGGCGGGGTCATGCGAGGTGTGGACGGAGGCGAAATGACGCTTCAACAGCAGCCGGGCGGCCTGAAGGATGTCCTCCTGGTCGTCGATGACGAGGATGCGCGCGGAACCGGAAGAGCTGGATGCCATGGTGTCCGTATTCGAACAGGTGTCCGCTAATCTTGTACGCCAGCGGACACTTCATTTCCACCGCTCGCCGTAACTCTTTGAAAATGTTGAGAAGCAGCCCTGGCATGCAACTTGCGATAAGCAGGGTATGACGGACATTCCGGACAGCATTGTGAACATGGACAAGCCCCTCGTGCGGAGGCGCGCGTGGCGGCGCTTCATTCCGTACGCAGGTGGCGGGCTTCTCATCGTGGGGGTCGCCAGCTGGTTGCTGCTGGAGCAATCAAAGGGCCATGTCTATCGCCTGCCGCTGAACCGCGTGACCCTCGCGAGCGTCGCCGAAGGACCCTTTGAGGACTACATCGCAGTGCGCGGCACCGTGGCGCCGCTGATCATCGATTACCTCACCACCGACCAGGGCGGCACGGTCAAGCAGGTGCTGGTGGAAGACGGCACGAGGGTCAAGCGCGGCCAGAAACTCATCGTCCTGTCGAATCCGGCGCTGCAGCTGCAGGTGGCGGCACAGCAGATCACCTTCGAGCAGACGCGCTTCAGATATCAGCACGACCTGCTGGAGATCGAACACCAGATCAGCCAGCTGAAAAGCGATCTGGCCCGCGACAAGATTCTTCTCGACGGCAACGCCATCGCCCCCAGCACCTACGAGCAGGAGCTGGCGGACTATCACTACAACCTGAAGCTGCGTGACGCCACCATCGCCTCGCGCGATGCCGAGCAGCGAGTGCGTGCGACCCAGTTGACGGGTCAGGCGGCGGGTGCGCAGGCCGACATTGCCAATGCGGGGGTGGATGCGCTGACGGTGCGCGCGCCGATGGATGGGCAGCTGACGGCGCTGGATGCCGAAGTCGGTCAGTCCAAGGGCCAGGGCGCGGTCCTGGGACAGGTCAATTCCGCCGACCGCTTCAAGCTGACGGCACTGGTGGATGAGTTCTACCTCGGCCACATCAGCGTGGGCCAGGAGAGCCTGTTCACGCTCGACGGCCACGGCTTCAAGGCCAAGGTCGCCAAGATCTATCCGCAGGTCAGCAACGGCACCTTCAAGGCGGATCTGCATTTTGACAGCGGCGCACCCGGCGACATTCATGTCGGCCAGGCCATCGATCTGAAGGTCGAGCTGGGTGGCGCATCGCTGGCTGTGATCGTGGCGAACGGACCCTTCTACCAGGACACCGGTGGCAACTGGGCCTTCGTGGTGGCGCCCGATGGCAGCCATGCCGAGCGTCGCAACATCCGCCTGGGCCGCCGCAACCCCGACTACGTCGAGGTGGTGGATGGACTCAAGCCCGGCGAGAAAGTCATCGTCTCGGGCTATGAGGGATTCCAGAAGATGGACCGCGTTGAATTCGAACAGCCCGAGCAGCAATAACGAAAAGGCCAAGCATGATCACGCTGAAGAACCTGTCGAAAGTCTATCGTACGACCGAAGTCGAAACGACCGCGCTGCGCAGCATCAACCTGGAGGTGCGCAAGGGCGAGTTCGTGGCGGTGATGGGGCCCTCGGGTTGCGGCAAGTCCACGTTCCTCAACATCGTCGGCATGCTCGACAATCCTTCCGCGGGCGAATACTGGTTCGACGGCACCGACGTTGCGGGCTTCGCCGAAAGCGCGCTGTCGGAGCTGCGCAAGAACGCCATTGGCCTGGTGTTCCAGAGCTTCAATCTCATTGACGAGCTGAACGTCCAGGAAAACGTCGAGCTCGCGCTGCTCTATCACGCCGATGTCTCAGCCAGCGAGCGCAGGAAACGCGCGGCAGAAGCCCTGGAGCGGATGAAGATCGGTCACCGGGCGCGCCATATGCCGGCACAGTTGTCCGGCGGCCAGCAGCAGCGGGTCGCCGTGGCGCGCGCCGTGGTCGCACGTCCGAAGCTGATTCTGGCGGATGAGCCCACCGGCAACCTGGACTCCGCGAACGGCGAGGAGGTGATGCAGCTGCTCACCCAGTTGAACGACGAGGGCGCGACCATCGTGATGGTGACCCATTCGCACAGCCATGCCGAATATGCCCACCGCATCGTCAATCTGCTCGATGGCGTCGTCGTCACCGAAAGCATCCGCCAGGTTCTCTAGGGCCAGGGGGTCACCGTGTTTCGCAACTATCTGACCATCGCGCTGCGCAACCTGCTCCGGCACAAGCTGTACAGCGTCATCAACATCGCGGGCCTAGCCGTCGGACTGGCCTGCGTACTGTTCATCATCCTGTTCGCGCGCGATGAGCTGTCGTACGACAAGTGGGTGCCCGACAGCAGCAATCTGTATCGCCTGGAACTGACGATCCATGCGCCCAGCCGCGCACCGATGGCGTTTGCCGTCATCCCGTTTCCGATGCCGGCCGCGATGCACGATGAAATCCCGGAAGTGACATCGATGACCCGTCTTTCGAGGGAGCCAATGACCTTGACGGCCGGCGACCGGCAGTTTCGTGAATTCGTCGATGTGGTAGACCCGAATTTCTTCCAGGTCATCAAGCTGGCCCTGCTCGCGGGCGACCCGGCCACCGTATTGCGGCAGCCGGAGTCGATCGTGCTGTCGCAATCGGCGGCGCGCAAGATCTTCGGGAACGCGGATCCGATCGGCAGGACCGTTACGGACGGCAAGGGGAAGTGCGGGGACGCGGATACGGCGTGCCGGGACACGATGGTGCCCCTGACGGTCACGGGCGTCATGCGCGACCTGCCTCACAACACGTCGCTGTCCGGCGACGCATTCATTCCGAACACCTCGATTGCTTCGTACATTTCCGATGACGAGAAGGCGAGCTGGTTCAATCAGAACGGCTATGGGTACGTGACGCTGGCTCCCGGCACGCGTCCGCAGACCGTGATTGCCAAGATGGCGCCGATGCTGGATCGGGTGTTGGGCCCCCAGCTCAAAGCGTTTGGCCTGGCCAACGTCCCCGGCAACCAGGTGTACGAAGTGCACATGACGCCCTTTGCACAAGTGCACCTGGCCTCGGAGCACTGGGGTGTGCCCCTGACTCCGCCCGGAAGCAGGACGACTCTGTATGGCATCGTTGCCGTCGGCGGGCTGATCCTGCTGGTGGCCTGCTTCAACTTCATGAACCTGTCCACCGCCCGCGCGATGATGCGCGCGCGCGAGATCTCCCTGCGCAAGACGGTAGGCGCGAAGCGTGGCCAGCTGATTGTCCAGTTCCTGGGTGAGTCGGTGCTCATGGCCCTGCTGGCGCTCATAGTGGCGCTCGCGTTGGTGGAAATGCTGTTGCCAGCCTTTGGCAGTTTCATGCAGCGTCCCCTGAGCGTCGACTTTCACTCCGGCTGGCCGGTGCTGCTGCTGATCCTGGCGATCGCAATGGTGGCTGGACTGGTCAGCGGCAGTTATCCCGCCTTGGTGTTGTCGGGCTTTCGGCCTGCCTCGGTGCTGCGCACCAACAGCTCCGGCCAGGGAGGCTCGGGACGCCTGCGGGCCATCCTCGTCGTGCTGCAGTTTGCGGTGTCGATCGGCTTAGGGATTGCGGCCGCCGTCGTGTTCGGCCAGATCCGCTACGCCCGTAACGTCGATCTCGGCTTCCGTCGCGACAACATCCTGGTGGTGGGTCATGCCGGTCGCGTGTTCATGGACGGGCATCAGAGCTTCGTGCAGGCCCTGCGTGCGAACCCCGGAGTCCTCGACGTTGCCCTGTCCGACCGGGTGCCTTTCGACATTGGACAAAGCAATGATGTCATCCGGTTGCCGGGCAAGCCGGACCTGATCCTGTTCTCAAAAGTCGTGATTGGCCCGGAATTTCCGAACTTCTATGGCATGAAGCTCCTGGCGGGCAGGCAGCTGTCCCGTACGCGGGCGCTGGATCAGATCAGTTCCATGAATGCCGGCGATCCGGCGAACTCCGGCCACAGTATCTTGATCAATGACACAGCGGCCTTGCGCCTCGGCTTCACCCCGGAGCAGGCGGTCGGCCAGACGATCCTGTACGACAATTATCCGGTGATCATTGCCGGCGTGCTGGCCGATGCCAATTTCCTGGGAGCCCGCGAACCCATCAAGGCAAGCTTTTACGTCTACGACCCGAAATCCGCAGCGCAAGTGTCCGTGCGTTTGCGGCCCGACGGGATCCCGCAGACGCTGAATGCCATCGACAAGGCCTGGCACGCCTTTGCCCCGATCGCGATTGTGGACCGGCATTTCCTGGATGACAGTTTCGGCACGCTTTACCAGGAAGACGAGCGCCTGGGACAGATGTTTGCCATGTTCGTCGGCATCGCCATCTTCATCGCCTGCCTGGGCCTGTTTGGTCTGGCCGCCTTCACCGTCGGCCGCCGCACCAAGGAGATCGGGTTGCGCAAGGTGTTCGGGGGGCGCACCCGCGATGTCGTGAAGCTGCTGCTGTGGCAGTTCTCGGTTCCGGCGCTGATTGCCAACCTGGTCGCCTGGCCGCTGGCCTGGTACTACCTGCATGGCTGGCTGGAAGGCTTTGCGTACCGCATCGCGCTCAGCCCCCTGTACTTCCTGGGAGCAGGGATCGTCGCGATGCTGATCGCCTGGCTCACGGTCGTCTCCCACGCCCTGCGGGTAGCCCGCGCGACACCCATCGGCGCGTTGCGGTATGAGTAGAGTGAGGCAGCTGCGCTGTGGTGTGGCCGCCTGGTCCGTTTTACTGGCCGGCTGCGCGACCCACGTTCCGCAGGCGCTGAATCCGCAACTGGTGCCGCAAGCGTTTGTCGGTCAGGACAGCGCGCGGGATTCGGTGTGGCCAAAGACGGACTGGTGGCAACAATTCGCGAGCCCCGAGTTGGCCGAATTCATTGGCAGGGCGCGAAGTGACAACCGGGATCTCGCGGTCGCTGCCGCCCGGGTCATCGAGGCGCAGGCGCAGACCACGATCCAGCGCGCTGCGCTTTTTCCGCAGCTGAATCTACAGGCGCAGGGGCAACGCTCGGGGAATGGTGTCCAGTCGATCAACCTCACCAATGCCCCCAGCGGCAACTCCTTCGGCCTCACGTTGGGGGCAAGTTATGAGGTTGACCTCTGGGGTCTCGCGCGCAGCAATCTGCGCGCGGCAACGGAGTCGCTCAAGTCCGCGCGGTTTGCCCGGGAGGCCGTGGCACTGACCGTCACCGCGAACGTCGCCAACGCGTACTTCAGCGTGCTCGCGCTGCGCAAACGCATCGCCATTGCCAACGAGGATGTGCTCGCGATCAGGGACATTCTCAAGACCATCGAGCTGCGGGTGTCGGCCGGCAAGTCCTCGCATCTGGATCTGGCTCAGGAGCGGGCGCAGGTGGAATCCGTTGAGGCGGAACTTCCTCAGCTCGAGGAACAGGAGCTGGAAGCGCGCGTCGCACTCGCGGTGCTGCTGGGCCAGACACCGCAGACGCTGGAGGTCCAGGCACCAGGCCTCGAGGCCGTTCGCCCGCCCCGCGTCAGTCCGGGGCTGCCCTCCGACCTGCTGTTGCGACGGCCGGACGTGGCGCAGGCGGAGGCCGATCTGGCGAGCGCGCACGCCAATCTCGACGCAGCGCGCGCGGCATTTCTGCCGCAGTTCGCGCTGAGCGGTACCGACGGCTTCGCCAGCGCGGCCATCGGTACGCTGCTCCACGGACCCAGCGTCGTGTGGGACTACGGCGGCAGCCTGCTGCAGAGTGTCTTCGATGGCGGCAAGCTGATCGGCCAAAAAAAGCTGGCGGAAGGAACGCAGGAGGAACTGATCGCGAGTTACCAACGCGCGGTCCTCAACGCTTATGCTGACGTGGAGACGGCATTGGGCCAGGTAAAGAACAACAGCCGCGCGCAGGAACACCTCGGGCACGAAGTCGATGCCGCACGGGAGGCCTTCCAGATAGCCGAGCTCCAGTACCGCCAGGGCACCACCGATCTGCTAACGGTGCTGCAGTCGCAGCAGACTCTGTTCTCGGCAGAAGACCAACTGGCTCAGCTGACACTCGCCCGCATGCAAGCGGTGGTTCATCTGTACGAAGCGCTCGGCGGGGGTTGGACGGAGCAGCCCGGTGAGCGCACGCAATTTACCGCGGCCGTGGGCGTCGGGACGGGGCCGCAGGCTCAGTAGCGACTTCGGTTCCCACGCCTTCCATCGATTTGCTGAAAGTCATGGGCCGCGAATCCGCCATTGCCCGCGGATCGAAGTCCTTGTCCAGCATGACACCCCAGATCTTGCGCATCTGCATGCCGATGTTGCCGGCATCGTAGAGCGGAAAGACCGCCGCCTCGCGCAGGAATTTCTCCACCGGATGGTTGCGGTCGAGGGCGTTGACCCCCATCGCCTGCATGACCCGATAGACCGCCTGAAAGGCACGGCAGGCTTCGATTTTCATGGCCACCTCCGCCAGCAGGTAGCCGACGGCCCGGTGATGCAGAATCGGCAGATTGCCGCCCGCCGTATCGGTCGGTGCTGGCGATACCACTGAGCTGGCTCGTGCGCCGGCCGGCGGGGGGTGCCGTGGTTGCGGGCGGGGAGTAGGCCAGAAAGCAGTCGCAGCTTAGTTTCGCGGTCTTTGTACAAGCCGTGGATCGCAGGTGCCTGCAGAGTCGTGAGGTACTCAAAGGAGGATGCCATGAGTGAACGTAGACCCGAACTTGAAATGTACGCCGTGCTTGATCCGCGCATCACGCTGCTGAAGGGTCTGCGCAATGGCACGGAACGCAACCCGGAAAGTGCCCGGCGGGAGGCCCAATGGCCGACCTGGCAGATGGATCGCTCGTGGCCCGAGCGGTCCGCGAGGCGTTCCGCCATCCAACCGGCCGACGATGACGAGGTGCAGCACCTGCGGGATTACTTCCCGCTGGTTTTGTCTGCCACCGGGCTTCTCGCCCTGATCGTGGTAATTGCGGTGGCTCTGCTCGTGCGGCACATCGGCTAACGCGGCGGGGATGAATCATGACAACGGCGAATCTGCTAGCGAATCGGCCTGTCAGAGACCGTTCGTCACCAGGGTGTCTTTGGTCTCAACCGGTTGCTGGCCCACACCACGGCGCTTTGCGATCTGTACAAGAAGGCGCATTGGCAGACCTCGCGCGCCACCTTCCACAAGTTGCATCTGCTCTTCGACAGCCAATCCGGGAGGGGACGCCAATGCGGCCGCTGGGTCGGGTAGAGGTGGAGGCCCGCTCGGGGCCGCTAACCGGCGTGCTCGCTCGCGCTCTGTTCGGCAACCGTGTTGAGGGCATCGGGCAGGGACTCGAGCCGGTCGGTGGGAATCGCCTCACCACTTACATCCGATAGCCCATAGGTGCCCTCCGCAATCTTCTCCAGCGCCCGCTCGATGCGGGCAAGCCTGCCGATATCGCGCCTGACCAGATTTCCCTCGATCTCGAGCATATCAAGACGCTGTGCATCATCTTCGTACTCACGGGGCGCAGAAGCGGAGTCCAGCTTGATGTCTGATTCCGCGGCTTCCGCGGCATTGGCCGTCTTGCGCAATTCGTCGCGCAGCTGTGTCAGCTGCCGGCGCTTGCGCTCGAGGTATGACGCGTCAAATCTTGGCGTCTTGTCGCCCATTGCTCGCTCCTTTGTCCTGAGTCTTGAATACGCGGATCAGCGTGCAAACTGCGGCCGCTCCAATCGCTGGAGCGCGTCGCGGCACACGCAGGTTGCATCCCACCACTCCAACCATGCAAACCGCAGCTCAAGTTCTTCGACCGCGTCGAGTGCGAGGAGAGAGATATAGCGGGCATGGCAGCGATACTCCCGAAGCCACGCTGCGGCCCATGCAGCCCTCAACCGCTCCTCTTCGGCAACGGCCAAGTCCACGGCGGTCCGAAAGCTCCCGACTATCCTATCCGCAATCACCATTCTTTTTCGACTTCCCGTACGGTCGCGGCTCAACCCAATAAAATCGCGGCGGGCTGGGGGGTCCAGCCCGCCGCTCAATGGGAGACCCGTACAGGGGGATGATGGGGGTCTCCGCGGCAGGTGCGCTCCGCACCATACGCACGTACAGACTGAACTAACGGTTCCGCCATCGCTTGTCCAAGAGATGCGCAAATGGAACGAAACTGCTTAATTTGACGAGTCCGTCTTACAAGACGGTCCGGTGCCGAGACTGGCATTAGTGGCGGCAGGTCAGTAGGGAGTCACTGCCGTGGAAAGCAGCCAAAGTGAATTCGGGGAGCGATCGTTGCGGATACGGAACCCGACGACATTGCTCCGGAGCGCGTCAGTAACGGTCGTCATGGCGCTGGTTCGGCTTGGCTTCGGGTCCATGCGGATCACCGGCCCTGGGATCTGGGGAGCCCCCGCCGACCCTGAAGAGGCCGTTCGGACCCTGTGCCGCGTCCCTGAAGTGGGTATCAACTTCATCGATACCGCGGACTCCTATGGCCCTCATGTCTCGGAAGAACTCATCCGTGATGCCCTCTACCCGTACCCCTGCGTCTACGTGGCCACCAAGGCAGGACTGACGCGGTCCGGGCCCGATCAGTGGCGACCACGGGGTGATGCGGGATATCTGATCGAACAGGCGCG
>Ga0302316_10000194_pt1 | contig 55013 bp, 52 predicted proteins | sample III_Palsa_N3_2_FD_200456 | JGI IMG/M metagenome (GOLD analysis project Ga0302316, IMG submission 200456) | Peat permafrost microbial communities from Stordalen Mire near Abisko, Sweden - III_Palsa_N3_2 | ecosystem: Environmental > Terrestrial > Soil > Palsa > Peat permafrost | place: Sweden...
TTCGCTGGCGCGAATCAATTGCGCAACGCACCGACCCGGTGCCAAAACTCGCCACGACGGGCTGCCGCGTTGCCTTTTTGCGTACAGCCCGTGACGACAGATTGCGAGTCGCTTACGGATGCGGCGCCGGCATGTACGCCATGCGATCGCCACGGAAGGTGCCGAACCACAGCGTCTGGCCCACCTGGACCGCGCTCGTGGCGTTGTCGAAAACCTTCAGTCCCGGTTCCTTCACGACCGGCGTGGTGGTCATGGCCTGGGGGTCCAGCCGCACCGTCGCCCAGCCGTGCAGTGCGGTGATCTCCATGGTCTTGCTGTTGATGAACTGCCCCGTCACGAAGATGGACCCGTCCGGCGCCCAGCGCAGGTTGTCCGGACAGAAATCAACCTTGACGCTCTTGCGCTCGCCGTTACCTGACAGTGGCAGCCGGTAGATCTCGCGGGTGCCGTACGCGTTGACGTACACCCAGCGGCCATCCGCAGAGGCGACGATTCCGTTATCACCCGACAGCTGCGTTCCGGGGACTTCATTGAAGCCCTTGCCGGGCGTGAACCGATACACCGCGCCGGTGACCTGACCCGACATGATGTGCTGGAAACCCTGCTTGTCACGGCTGTCATCGAACTTGGTGATGACGAAGGACCCATGAGCCATGGCCGCGACAGCGTTGCCGCTCACTCCCTCGGGCGGCAGTGCACAGCCGATCCATTCGGCGGTGCCGGCCGCCGGATGCAGGCGGAAGATCTCCACCGATTCACGGCCGCCGTGGTTGATGGCATAGACGATGATGCGACTTTTGACCTGCTTCACGTCAAGGCCATGCGTTTGCAGCACCGTCAGGTCCGGTGCGCTGCAACCTGCATAGAGTGGATCCGGCTTGGCCGCCAGCGATAAGGTCACGGGTTTGGCGGTCTTCGCCCGGGTGTCCACCAGGTAAAGGCCGACGCCGCCCTTCTCCGCATACGAGCTGCCCACCAGCCAGCGCCCGCCATCGACGGGGACGAAGTCCTCGACGCTGATGAGATCGCACACGAAGTGCAGGTTGCCCGCCGGCGCACAGCCATCCGCGGCAGGTGCCCCCGCCTGGGCCGACGCGGGCCGCGCGGCCGCCAGGCACGCCACGAACACCACCGCCAGCGCCAGCGCCAGCATCGGCGCCCGTCCCACTGCCCTGAAATTCATATATCCCCCTGACGAATCAGAATCTTGCCCGCACAGTCCTTAGGACCTAGCTTAAGCCCGACCTGTCGAAAGGCAAAGGCGATTCGCGTTGAGCTTGACAGGTCAACCGTGCACTCGGAGCATGCTGCGACCGCCAACCTTCCGCAGCTGCACCGTTCGAGCAAGGAGACAAGAATGAACGCCTCGCCCTCCACTGTCGGTCGTTCCGCCCCCGCATCGGGCATGCGCCAGAGCGCATCCTTTACGGCGCACCTCAAGACCCTCGAGCGCACGCTGCCGCTGCGCAACCGCTATGGCAATCTCATCGGCGGCAAGTGGGTCGATCCGGTGAAGGGCGGCTACTTCGACAACATCTCTCCAACCACCGGCGAGGTGATCTGCCAGGTGCCGCGCTCGCAGGCGGAGGATGTGGAGAAGGCCATTGACGCCGCGCATGCGGCCGCGGAGGCGTGGGGACGTACTGCCGTGGCGGCACGCGCCCGGATCCTGAACCAGATTGCGGACCGAATGGAGCAGTACCTGCCCTTTCTCGCCGCCGTGGAGACCTACGACAACGGCAAGCCCATTCGCGAGACCAACCTGGCGGACATGCCGCTGGCGGTCGATCACTTCCGGTATTTCGCCAGCTGCGTGCGGGCGCAGGAAGGTTCATTGGGTGAACTGGATGATGACACCGTCGCCTACCACTTCCACGAACCCCTGGGCGTGGTCGGCCAGATCATTCCCTGGAACTTCCCGATCCTGATGGCGGCGTGGAAATTGGCGCCCGCGCTGGCGGCCGGCAATGCCGTCGTGATCAAGCCCGCCGAGCAGACGCCGCTGTCGCTGCTGGTGTGGGCCGAGCTGGTCCAGGACCTGCTGCCACCGGGGGTGCTCAACATCGTCAATGGCTTCGGCCTGGAGGCCGGCAAGCCACTGGCCGCCAATCCACGCATCGCGAAAATCGCCTTCACCGGCGAGACCACCACCGGCCGGCTCATCATGCAGTACGCCTCGGAGAACATCATTCCGGTGACGCTGGAACTGGGCGGCAAATCGCCGAACATTTTCTTTGCCGATGTCGTGCGCGAGGATGACGCGTTCTTTGACAAGGCGCTCGAAGGCTTTGCCATGTTTGCGCTGAACCAGGGCGAGGTGTGCACCTGCCCCTCACGCGCCCTGGTGCAGAAGTCCATCTACGAGCGCTTCATGGAGCGCGCCGTCAAGCGCGTGCAGGCCATCCGCCAGGGCGACCCGTACGAGATGAGCACCCAGATCGGCGCCCAGGCCTCGAATGACCAGTTCGAGAAAATCCTGTCGTACTTCGATATCGGTCGTAAGGAAGGGGCGAAGGTGCTCACCGGCGGTGAACCGAACAAACTGCCGGGTGATCTGGCGGGCGGGTTCTACATCAAGCCCACCGTGTTCGAGGGCCACAACAAGATGCGGGTGTTCCAGGAGGAGATCTTCGGGCCGGTCGTTTCCGTGACGACCTTTGACACGCCGGAGCAGGCCCTCGAAATTGCCAATGACACGCTCTATGGCTTAGGGGCGGGCGTGTGGACACGTGACCTCAATACCGCGTATCGCTTCGGTCGCGGGATCAAGGCGGGTCGCGTCTGGACCAACTGCTACCACGCCTATCCGGCCCATGCCGCATTCGGCGGTTACAAGAAGTCGGGTATCGGCCGCGAAACCCACAAGATGATGCTGGATCATTACCAGCAGACCAAGAACGTGCTGGTCAGCTACAGCGACAAGGCGCTGGGCTTCTTTTAAGGGACCTCCAGGTTGAACGAGGAATCCGTCGTCCAGTTGGGGCGCGTCGGGGTCACACCCGCCGCGCGGGAGCTGATCGAACAGCTCAAGAGTGACCACGGACCGCTGCTGTTCCACCTCTCCGGCGGCTGCTGCGACGGCAGCGCGCCCATGTGCTTCCCGCTTGGGGAGTTCAAGCTGGGAGGGGTGGATGAGAAGGTCGGCGAGATCGTCGGCTGCGGCTTCTGGATGGATCGCGAACAGTTCCGCCGCTGGGCTCACACCCAGTGGGTGGTCGACGTGGTCCCCGGCCGCGGCGCGAGCTTTTCGCTGGAAGCGCCGCTGGGAAAGCGCTTCCTGATCCGCTCCTCGCTGTGCATGACTCCCGACTGACTATTCGCGATGCGTCAGGCGGTAATGCGCGACCACCCACTCCTGGCCCTGGTCGTAGCCGAAGGTCTCGGCGCAGGCCATCCAGAACATTCGCCAGCGCTGGAACCATAGCCGCGCGTACTGGGCGCCGTAGAACTGCTGCAGCACCGCCATGACCTCGCGCCGGCGGCGGTCCTGATTCAGCAGCCAGTGGTTCGCGGTGCGCTGGTAGTGGGTGCCATCCAGTTGCCAGTGCTGCTCCACCTGCAGATCCCGCTGGAACCACAGCAGGGTGTCGGTTGCCGGCATCAGGCCGCCGGTGAAGAAATGACGGCCCATCCAGTTGTCCTCGCCGGCGGTGTCGAACGGATACATCAAGGTCCGGTGGGCAAAGATGTGCACAAAGAGCTTGCCCTGCGGCCGCAGCCAGCACGCGATCCGCGCCAGCAGCGTGTCGTAGTTGCGCATGTGTTCGAACATCTCGATGGAGACACAGCGATCGAAGGCCGCGGCCGGCAGTTCCAGACGATTCACATCCCGTGTCACGACCGTGACGTTATCAAGAGCGAGCTCCCGGCAGCGGCGTTCGATGTGCTCGCGCTGCAATCTTGAATTCGACACCGCGCAGATGCGCGCGGTCGGAAAGCGCTGCGCCATCCACAGGGTCAGGGAGCCCCAGCCGCAGCCCAGTTCCAGAATGTCCTGGCCATTTGCCAGCTCGGCGCGACGAGCGTAAAGCTCCAGCATCGCCTCCTCCGCCTGCGCCAACGATTCGTGCCCCGTCGGATAGTAGGCACTGGAGTACTTAAGCCTGGGACCCAGGCACTGTGCAAAGAACTGCGGCGGCAGCTCATAGTGCTGGACGTTCGCCGCATCGGTGTGCAGCGCCACTTCGGTGGCGCGCAGCTGCGTCAGTTGCAGCTGAAAACGTGCGGCCTGCGCCTCCGCGCCGCCCCCTCGTCCCTCCCGGAGCCGCTGTGCGCACAGCCGCCGGATACCCCAGCGCAGCAACGGATCGGGCAACAACCCCCGCTCGGCAATGCCGAGCAGGCCGGGCGCAAAACGTTCGCGTGCGAGTTCCGTGGCTGGCGGTGTTGCGGTCGCCTGGGTCGTACTCATGGACATTTTCCTCATGCTTGTCGCGGCCACCACGGAATCAGCACCGAGGTGGTACGCTGATATTCGCGGTATTCATCGCCCCGCGTCCGCAAGGCCTGAGCCTCGGTGTATGGCACGCCGCTGATCCAGCGCAGAAACACGTACATCAGCAGCGGACCTGAGAGGGAATACCAGCCAGCGGCTGCGCCGATCGCGAGCGCCACGTAGCTGAACCAGTGCAGCCATTCGAAGAAGTAGTTGGGGTGGCGCGAATAGCGCCACAGCCCGGCGCGGCAGGTCTTGCCCCGATGGGCCGGATTGGCCCGGAACCGCGCCAGCTGCCGATCGGCGAGTGACTCCCCGCCCACGCTGAGCAGCCAGATACCGACGCCGATCGCGGCCCACAGCATCGTCGTACCGGGATTGGCCGCGGCGGCCGCAAACGGAATGGAAAAGAGCGGAATCAGGGCTGCCTGGAACTGAAAGAGGCCGAACCACTTGAAGGGATTGTTGCCCCAGCGTCCGCGCAGTGCGTGATAGCGCCCGTCTTCCGGTTCACCGCGCACCCGCCGCCACAGATGCAGAGCCAGACGCGCACCCCAGATCCCACCCAGCGCCGCGACCATGATTCGCGGCGCGGCGGCGCCTGCGCCGAGGACTCCATTCGCGACGGCACTGGCGGCGAGCCCGATCGACCACAGCACATCGACGATGCCGGCGTTTTCACGCCGCTGCTGCCAGGCCCAGCCCAGCGTCATCATGACCGCCGCGACCAGCCAGATGGCCAGCAGCAGGCGCCACGGCAACAGGGGCCCAGACATCATGGACGATAGTCCGGGCGGGCGAACAGCAGGTGCGCCACTCCGATGGAGCGCTCGCGAAAGCCTCCTTCGCAGTACGCAAGGTAGAAATCCCACAGGCGCACGAACCGCTCATCGAAGCCCAACGCCCGCACCGGCGAGAGCCGGGATCGGAAGCGCTCCCGCCACGCGGCCAACGTCCGCGCATAGGACATGCCGAAGTCCTCCAGTTCCACGAGCGCAAGATCACTGACGCGGGTCTTGGCGGCCAGGATCGCCGCCACCGAGGGAATGAAGCTGCCGGGAAACACATGGCGTTTGATGAAGTCCACGGCCCGCAGCGCCTGCTGGTAACGATGATCCTCGATGGTGATCGCCTGGATCAGCGCCAGCCCCTTCGGCTTGAGGAGCTGCCCGACTTTGGAAAAGTAGGTATCCAGGTACTGGGCGCCGACCGCTTCGATCATCTCGATCGACACCAGCTTGTCGTAGGTACCGGTGAGATTGCGGTAGTCCTCGAGCAGCACGGTCACACGATCCGCGAGGCCCGCCCGCGCGACCCGGGCGCAGGTGGCCAGGTACTGTTCACGCGAAATGGTCGTGGTAGTGACCCGGCACCCGAAATTTCCGGCCGCATGGACCGCGAGCCCGCCCCAGCCACTGCCGATCTCAATCAGGTGATCTTTCGCAGTGAGCTTGAGCCTGCGGCAAATGAGGTCCAGTTTGCGCCGCGACGCCACCTCGAGGGTATCCTCGGCGCCCTGCCAGTACGCCGCCGAATACATCTGATCCGCGCACAGGAACAGGGAAAAGAAGTCATTGCCGAGGTCGTAGTGGGCCGTAATGTTGCGGCGGCTGCCGGCTATGGTATTGCGCCGCAGCCAGTGCCAGCCGCGCAGCGCCCAGCCGCCCAGCCGGGCCAGGCCGGTTTCCATGCCATCCAGCACCTCGCGGTTACGCACCAGCGTCCGGATAAGTCCCACCAGGTCATCGCAGAGCCAGTGGCCGGCCATGTACGCTTCGCCCGCGCCCACACTGCCGCCCGCGGCCACCGCCTGGTAGAACTCGGGGCTCGTGACCCACACCCGCACTGCCGGCGCGGTCACTGACTCTCCCAGTTCCACTGTGCCGCACGCATCCTCGAGCACGATGCGTCCGTCGCGCAGCCCACCCAATTGGCCGAGTACCCGCTGCCGCAACAGCCGTTCAAAGGCCGTGAATTCCACGCCCTGCGCCATTTCAAACATCATTTGTTTTCTCCGGAGGGCAGCGGATGGTCGTGGAACGGCGTGCCCTTCATCCACAACCGCAGGGCATTCCAGTAGATGCCGATGACGACCTGGGTCGTCATCAGCGGATAGCGCCACAACACGCGGCTCAGCGAACCTGCGGTGAGCGGCTGACGACGCAATGCGAGCGCGGCATCAAACTCACGCTCGCCATTGCGCAGCACCTCCATGTGCACGTACAGATCCTTCGCCGGTACGGTGAACTGCCATTGATAGGCGCAGTCCATGGCCATGAAGGGCGAGACGTGAAAGGCTTTCGCGAATGTCCACTGCAACGCTCGGCCCCGACGCAGCGCGGCTGGGGTCGCGAGGACATACGCATGCCGCTCCTGCCACGGCGTGTTGGTGATTTCGGCCACCACGTGCTCCAGCGTCACCGAGTCGGCACCGAAACAGTAGTAGAAACTGACGGGGTTGAAGCTGTAGCCCGCATAGCGCAGGTGCGTGAGCAGCCGCACCGGGCCGGTCGGGCGCGCACCCGTTGCCCGCGCGACACAATCACGCACGGCATCCCCGAGCGGCGTCTCGCTCGGCCCCAGGAAGTCGCTGCGCCGGAACTGCGCGAGATTGCGGCGGCCGACGGACCACAGCCAGCGGCCGGCGAAGGCCGCATCCAGCTCATCGAGATCCAGGTACAGCTGCGCCATGCGATAGCTGAACGTATGGCGCCGCGGTTCGTAGCGCCGATGCCTCACGACACCTTCGTACACGGCACTGGCCAGCGGCGCGTTCACGCGGCAATCCCCAATGCCACGCGGCGGGAGTTGATGGCGGCACAGGCCTCGACCGCACTGCGCAGGCCATCCTCATGAAATCCCCAGCCCCAGTAAGCGCCGGCGAACCAGGTGCCGCGCCGTCCCTGGATCTCCGCGCGCCGCGTCTGCGCCGCAACCGACTGCTGCGTGTACACCGGGTGCCGGTAGTTCATGCGCCGCAGGACCTTGGCCGGATTGATGGCATGGGTGCGATTCAGCGTCACCACGAGCGGCTCGCGGGTCTGGATCCCCTGCAGCAGGTTCATGCAGTAGCTCACCGTGCACGCGCTGCGGGGCGAGGCCGGGACGAAGGCATTCCAGGCCGACCAGGCCTTGCGATGGCGCGGCAACAGGGAGGCATCCGTGTGCAGGACGACCTCGTTGTCCTGATACCCGATGGCACCGAGGATGTCACGCTCGCGGTCGGTGGCATCCTCCAGGATGCGCAGTGCCTCATCGCTGTGGCAGGCGAGCACGACCTGATCGAAACACTCGAGCCCTTCCCGGCTCATGATCTGCACCCGGCCACCATCGCGGCGGATCGATTGCGCCGGGCAGTGCAGCCGCTCATCGACCTGCCAGCGAGCGCGCATGGCGCGGATATAACTTGCGGACCCTCCCGACACCACCCGCCACGGCGCGCGGCCGCGAATCTGCAGCATCTGGTGGTTGGCCATGAAGCGCACCAGGTATTGCGCCGGAAACTTAAGAATGTCCGCCGCCGGGGCAGACCAGAGCGCCGCGGCCATCGGCACCAGATGCTCGTCGCGAAAGGCGGCGCCATATCGATGTGCGGCCAGGTACTCCCCCAGGGTGGGACCGGGTCCGGTGGCCGCAAGCAGTGCGGGGGACTCCTCGTAGAAGCGCAGCAGATCACGCAACATGCCCCAGAAGCGCGGTGACAGCAGATTGCGGCGCTGACAGAACAGCGTGTCGAGGCTGGTCGCGCTGTACTCGAGTCCGGTTGCCGCGTTGCTCACGGAGAAACTCATGGTCGTGGATTGGGATTGCACACCCAGCTCGGCAAACAGCCGGGTCAGCAACGGGTAGTGGCGCTCGTTATAGACGATGAAGCCGCTGTCCACCGCCAGGCGCTGCCCATCGATCTCAATGTCGTGGGTATGGGTGTGTCCGCCCAGATACTCATTGGTCTCGAACAGCGTCACGGCGTGCCGCTGCGAGAGAAACCAGGCTGAGGCAAGACCTGAGATTCCGGATCCGATGACGGCGATGCGCATCAGCCGCGCACCTTCGCCATGACGTGCGCGGGCACCGGCTTCAATGCGTGCACCAGGCCAAGTACCTGCAGCAGTCGCAGTGCGTAGTAGGTCATGTCCACCTCCCACCAGCGGAAACCCTGCCGCACGGAGCCGGGACAGAAATGGTGGTTGTTGTGCCAGCCCTCACCGAGTGTCAGCAGTGCCAGCCAGAGGTTGTTGCGGCTGTCATCGCGGGTGTTGAAACGCCGGGTTCCGAAGCCATGCGCGAGGGAGTTGATGGTCACGGTCGCGTGGAACAGCACGACCGTGGAGACAAAGAATCCCCACACCAGCAGCTGCCCGCCAGTCACACCGGTTTGCGGGGCCAGGTGCCTGATCCAGGCGCCCACGAAATACAGGCCCGTGGCCAGCACCACCGGCATCAGCACATCGTAGCGATCGAGCCAGCGCAACTCCGGGAACTTCGCCAGATCGGGAATCCGTTTCCAGTCCGTGCGAAAGCCGTTGGAAGTCAGGAACCACCCCATGTGACTCCACAGAAACCCATGCACCTGGGGTGAATGCGGGTCTGCGACCGTATCGGCATTGATGTGGTGATTGCGATGGTGGGCGGCCCACCACAGCGGGCCGCGCTGCACGCTGGAGGCGCCGATGCAGGCGAACGCGAATTGCACCGCGCGGGTAGTGCGAAAGGTACGATGCGCGAAGTACCGGTGGTAAAAGCCGGTGATCGCAAACATGCGCAGCAGGTACAGGCCGCCGGCGATCTCCAGGGCCAGCCGTGAGACCCCCACCCAGAACACGGCGAGGCAGGCGAGGTGCACAGCGATGAACGGCGTCGTGCGCAACCAGTCGATGCGATCGCCATCGCGATCCGTGGCGCGCTCGGTTCCCGAATCGAACCAGCGCGCCAGGGAGGCCAGCAGCAGCCGAGCGCGATCAACCTCAGGCGCTATGACGGCCGGGTCGTGCGGTGCGGTCTGGGGCTGTGCCATTCGTATCTCCCGGATGAAGTCTCCTTGAGGGAAATACGGAAATTGCGGCTACCCGGATGCAGTCTGCTGGATCGTACCCTTGGCAATAATCATCCCGGTCGGCGCCGGATGCGGAATGCCCATGGGGGGCTCCAGCGTGATCGCCAGTACCGAACCTGGAACCAGGGCCGCCCGCGCCTCCTGCGGCACGGTCACAGTGTGCGAGCGGTTGATCGAGACGGCGCCGAGGGAGCGTGGCGCCTGGCCCGCAGGAATCAGCCACAGCTCAGGCACACGTCCCTGAGGATCCGGTGCCGAAGGGACGGGAACCATGAGAACCGTCCCCTGTGCGGCATCCACCGAGGCCAGCCAGCCCGGCGTGCCGTCATCGTGTGCCAGGGGAGTCACGGGCTTCGCCTGCGGCTCGGCTTGCCTGGCGACCGGCGGCGTCACGACGGCCGGGCGCTCCTCCACGCTCAACGTAATGGCGGCAATGGCAATCACGCTGGCCAGGACTGTCGCCGCGCGCCAGAAGCTCAGGCTCCCCCAGACGCTGGCGCTCGCTTCGCGCTCCGTCCATCCCAGACGCCGACAGATGCCGGTCCAGACCTGTGCGGGCGGCTCGACGGGCTGAATCTCACTCAGTAAAGGTGCGAAGCGCTGTTCCCACTGCTCGACCCGCTGTGCGAATTCGCGATCGGACTGGACGCGCGCCTGCAGCTGGCGATGCTGCACTGTGTCCAGCACACCCAGCACGAATTCACCGGCCAGCACATCATCCGACGGCGGCTCGGTGCCTTCCGGCCCGCTGCTCTCGGGCGGCAGATTGGGGCTGTTCACGGGTCCAGGCACTCCCGTAGTTGCATCAGACCACGCCGTATCCAGCTCTTGATGGAGCCCAGTGGTGCCTCGATTTTCGCTGCCAGTTCCTCGTAAGTTAGGCCGTCAAAGAATGCGGCCCGGATCAAGGAGCGCCGGCGGGGCTCGAGGCGTTCCAGGCAATGATCAAGTTGCGCGCGATCGGCGGCGGTCTGGACCTGCTGGGGTGGTGAGGCTCCCGGGTCCTCCACATTTTCAGCGAGCTCCAGGCTCGTGCGGGACTGCCGGGCCGGCATCGAGCGCAGCCGGTCGATGGCCTTGTTGCGCGCAATCATGGCGAGCCAGGAGGTGGCACTGGCTTTCGCGGGGTCGAACTGTGCGGCCTTGCGCCAGACCGCCGTGTACACATCCTGCAAGGCATCCTCGGCTTCGGCGCGTTGCGTCAGCACCCGCAGGCAGATGCCAAACAAGCGGTTCGCGGTACTGCGATAGAGCGTATCGAAAGCCACCCGATTGCCCATCGCAACCTGGGCCAGGAGGGTTTCCAGCGAGTTGGCGTTTGTCTCAGACATTCCTCAAACCATGCCCCGTGCGCGTTCACTATAGTCCGCGCCGGGCCTACCGTTACTGAATTTCATAGCGCAGTATCCGCCCGCTCGCGAGTCGCGATTCCAGGGCAACCCAGTCGCCCGATACGGAGTACCACACGGCGATATCGAGCTTCCTGGCATGCAACGAGTAACGCTGTGCCGGAATCATCTGGCCGCGCACCCTGATGCCTTGCGTTCCATCGCGGGTCAGTGTCACCGACTGGAACTCGCCCGTCTGCGAGTTGAGGAGCCGCGGTTCGGTCAGATAACGCTGATTCCAGTATGCAAACGTCTGCACACAGGCAGGCAGCGTTGCTGCACCGCGTGAGCCGTGCACATCAAAGGCATCGCCGTGCAGCTCGCCCTGCACGGCAAACGACTTGCCATTGTCGCGCGTGTGGCTGCTGATCCGGGTGAGGCAGCCGTCGCGCCAGACTTCCTGGTCCTGGTGATCATATTGATAGAGGGATAGGAAGGCTGCCTTGACCTTGAAATGCGCCTCCGTGTCGATGTCAGACTCATCCCCGTGCGAGGTAACGGCGAAGTCGTGCTCACCGATCCGCTTGCCATCCAGCAGCACCGTGAAATGCCAGCGGTGTGCGGGGAGGTCGGCAGCGATGGCCGCCTCCGCCATGCAGGTCCAGAGTATGTAAAAGCCCAGCAGGACTGCCGGCTTGAGAGTGGTCATGCCCTATATACGGGCGAACCGGCGGGACGGATGCAGGGCCGCCCGCCGGGTGCAATTTGCAGCCTTTACATCGAGTTGCGCAGCTTGCCGACTTCCTCCGCACTGATCGACGAGGGCTGCGCGCCGAACCGGGCAATCACGTAGTTGGACACCGCGGCGATCTGATCGTCGTTCCAGGCCGCACCGAACGACGGCATCGTGGCAATGGCGCCCGCGGAGGGCAGCGGACTTGCGCCGCGCAGGACGGCCAGCGCTACGTTGGTGGCGGTCGGGTCGTTGACGGCACGCGTCCCCGTGAGGGTCGCGTACGGAACGAAGTCGTTGGCCCCGGTCCAGGTGTGACAGCCGCTGCAGTTGCCGGCGAAGAGATGCCGCCCCATCGTCAGCTTCTCATCCGCAGTGTCGGCCTGGCCGGGGTACAGGGAGGCCCGAGCGAGCTTCGGGGCAGGCAGGTCCGGGCTCGAAACGGCTGGCACGGTGCGCACGTAGGTCGTAATGGCGTGCACATCCGCGGCGGTCAGGTTCTGCAGGCTCAGGTGGACGGCCTGCGCCATGGGTCCGAAAGCTGATCCGCGATTCATCGAGTGCCCGGTCTCCAGGTACTGCTCCATCTCGGGCTGACTCCAGGTGCCGACTCCGGAGTCCGCATCGGTGCTCAAATTGTAGGCACGCCAGCCCTCGGCCAAGCCGCCTGCGAACTTGCGCCGGTTATTGAGCGCCTGCAGCGGCGTACGCGGCGTATGGCAGTCACCACAATGTCCCAGCGCTTCCGCAAGGTAAGCACCACGGTTCCAATCCGCTGACCGGTCCGTAACGGGCTCGAAGCGCTTGTCCGGGTTGTAGAGCATCGCCCAGATCGCCATCAGGCCGCGTTGATTGAACGGAAAGTGCAGGCTGTTAGGCGGCGCGACAAAGCTCACCGCCGGCACGCTGAAAATGTATGCCTTGATGGCGAGCACGTCCTGATCCGTCAGATACGTATAGGCCGCATAGGGAAATGCGGGATACAGGTGCTGGCCTAGTTTGTTGCGGCCTTCGTGCACCGCCGTCAGAAAGTCCGCGTCGGTCCACGAGCCGATGCCCGTGCTCACATCAGGGGTGATGTTCGGCGAGTACAGAGTTCCGAAACTGGTCTGGAAAGGCCGCCCGCCGGCGAAGGGCTTGCCGCCCTCGGCCGTATGGCAGGCCTCGCAGTCCGCGGCCTGTGCAAGGTATCGACCGCGGGACAAGGGATCGGTCTGCGCCAGATCCGCGGGGGTGCCGGTGGGATTACCCTGATATTGCGCGAGCGCAACGTGCTGTCCCCCGGCGAACGCCATGGGGCCTGGGACGAACGTCACCCAGGCAAGGATCGCCAGACATACGAGAGCGACGACACCGATGATTATCCGCGAGCGTTTCATCTCAAGACCCCTCTTTCATTCTTCGCGACTCTGCCGCGCATGGCAGGCGCATTGCCAAATTCGGTAAGCGCGGTTTCAACCCATCCCAACAGCAGGCGTGCTGCGGCAGACAGTTGCCGTGCCGGATCGATACACACCGCCAGCGTCAACGGTTGTAGCGATGCGCGCGCGAGCGGTATGAATGCCAACTCGCCCCGCCGCACTTCGTCCGCAACATCCAGCCACGTCAGCACTCCAAGCCCCACCTCCCGGGCGATCAGCGACTTGATCATGTGGATGTTGTCCGCGACAGCAACCGTGTTCAACGTCACACCGGTTGCCGCCTCGAGTCCACGGATCTGTTCGCACAGTGCCAGAGGCTCCGCCGGCGCGACAATAGGATACTCCGCGCAAACACTGAAGCGAACGCTCTTCTGCCGTGCCAGCGGATGCTTGACACGAGTCACCAGTCCAAGCTTTATTTCCGAGTGCGCACGAACCGCCAGCTCGCGGGAAACCCTGGGATTTAGCATGATTCCGAAGTCCACCTCGCCGCGTGCGATGGCGGCGGCAACGTGGATGTTGTCGAGCACCGTTATCTTCGTATGGATATAACGGTGTTCTGCTTTGAGACGCTGAATCACCTCCGGCACGAACCCCTTGGTCAGCGCCTCGATGATCGCGATGTTCACGACACCGCGGCGCAGACCGCGAAGATCCTCGAAACCGGCACAGAGCGTGGCGAATTCGCGGGTCCACCTGCCGGCCGCATGCAGCAGATACTCCCCGGCGGTCGTGAGCCGTAGACCGGACGGGTGGCGTTCGAACAGTTTCACTTCCAGCTGTTCCTCACCGAGCAGGATCTGCCGGTCGATCGCGGAAGCGGCTATGTGTAGTTCCTCTGCGGCCCGTCGCATCGAACCCAGGCGCGCGACGGTCAGGAAGTAGCGAAGGAAACGGGAAAATGGCGCCACGGCAGTGCTCTAATTTTGGCAATGCATTGGACGATATTCTGATATTGATTAGAACACCAGCCTGGCCGATAAATGGCTCATGGCAACCCTGGATCTTCCCCGCAACTGCACTTTCGACCCCGATGACTGGTTGAAGCTTGCCGGGCACTGGTATCCGGTGGCGCTCGCGCGTGAGGTGTCCTACCGACCGCTGGCGGCGAAGCTGCTGGATGCGCCGCTGGTCGTCTATCGCAGTGGCGAGCAGGTGGTCGTTGCCGATGACCTTTGTCCGCATCGCGGCGTGCCGTTGAGCATGGGCAGCGGGGATGAGAACGGGATCGTGTGCGCCTACCACGGCCTGCGTTTCGGCAAGGACGGCCGTTGCAACCGGATTCCGGCACAGCCGCAGACCAATATCCCCGCGCGGCTCAACCTGCGCACCTATCCGGCGGTCGAGCGCTATGGCCTGGTCTGGACGAGCCTGCGGCCGCTGTCGCAAGCCGAGGACGAGGTGTCCGGCGTACCGGTGATGCCGCACTGGCACGATTCCGACTATCAGCAGATCACCTGCCCGACTCTCGACATATTCGGATTCGCGGGCCGCCAGCTTGAAGGGTTCATCGACGTCGCGCATTTCGGATTCGTGCACAAGGATACTTTCGGCGATCCGGACAACACGCTGGTCCCGCCCTACCGCACCATTGCGACCCCGAGTGGCTTCGAAGCCGAATACCGCAGCACCGTAGGGAATTACCCGATCGGTGTGGATCGCGGCCAACCCGGATTCGAATGGCTGCGGCATTTCCGCGTTCACGCGCCGTTCACGGCGACCCTGGAAATCCATTTCCCGAATGATGGCCGCCTGGTGATCATGAATGCCGCAGCCCCGGTCTCGGCCCGGATCACCCGGTTGTTTGCGCCCATCGCGCGCAACTTCGACAAAGAGCTACCCGTTCAGGATGTGTACGACTTCAATCAACGGGTGTTCGAGGAAGACAAGGCGATCGTCGAGGCTCAGAAACCTGAGAATCTGCCGCTGAATCTGACACTGGAAGCACACATCACGGCCGATCGCAGTTCCGTGGCCTACCGGCGTGCGCTGCGGGAACGGGGCTTCAGCCGCTTCTTCACTTCCTGAACGGTGCGGCACATACTCTGCCACGAATGCCGGCGCATCCGTGGGAGACATAATGAATCCTGTGAAGCTGATTGCCGTATTGCTCATCATCGGGGGAGCGCTGGGACTCGCGTACGGTGGTTTCTCCTACACCAAGAACACGCATGAGGTGAAGGTCGGACCCATCGATCTCGCCCTGCAGGAAAAGAAGACCATTGATGTGCCGGTCTGGGCCGGCATCGCCGCCATCGTGGTGGGCGGTGCGCTGCTGCTGATGGGCAACCGGCCGAAATAGCTTCGGCCGGTGGCGCCGCGCCTGCGGATCAGGCGAAGACGCCGTATTCCACCTGCAGGATCTCGCCCGAGTCGGTGCTGATCAACAGCGCATCAGAGCCGTCACGGACCCACTCGTAGCCGGCAGGCGGCACTTCCAGCGCGAACAGCCAGTAGTCCGCCAGGATGTATTCCGAGCTCCAGTAGGGACGAGGCAGGATTTCACCGTAGGCCCAGGTGTGCGCCACCCAACCGGCGGGCCGTTGATAGGGTCCGACATGGAAACTGCGGGCCGCCCGGAAATTGTGCTGATAGGTCGAGCGGTCCACCGTGGCCGGACGTGTGTTCCAACCCTTTGGCGGCGCTACGCGCTTGTAGCCTGACGGACCGGGATGCGGCTCGCCCCGCGGCGCCGCACGTTCAACCGGCTCGTGATTCTGACCCGGCTCGGCGACGGCCGCCGCGCCGACGACCAGGAACAGGCACGTCAGTGCCGCTCCGATCTTCTGTCCATTGCGCATGAGACTCTCCTCAAACTCGGGAGGCGGATACTAGCAGGCCGTCAGGTCGGTCGAATCTGCCCTCCCGACCCGCAGTCTTAAATATTCATTAAACTTAGTTGAACTTTTGACTGGTCAACTGCGCCAGGTCGCGACCATCACGATGACCGCCGCCGCCATCACCACGGTCGCAGCCCAGCCCAGCGCTCGCAGACGCCCCTTGACGACGAATCTGCCCATGACTTCGGTGCGCGCCGAGAGCAGCATCACGATCACCATCACCGGAACCGCAATGACGCCATTGATGACGGCACTCCAGAACAGTGCCTTGATGGGATCGATCGGCGTAAAGTTCAGCGCGACTCCGAGCAGCGTCGCAATGGCGAGGATGGTGTAGAAGCCGCGCGCCTGCGCCGGGCGGCGACCCAATCCGATCCGCCACTCGAAGGTCTCGGCGACGGCGTATGCGGCGGATCCTGCCAGCACCGGCACCGCCAGCAGACCCGTACCGACGATACCCGCCGCAAACAGGTAGAAGGCGAAGGGTCCGGCGAGCGGACGCAATGCCAGGGCAGCCTGGGCGGAGGTCGCCACATCGGTCACGCCGTGCGCGTGCAACGTGGCGGCGGCCGTGAGAATGATGAAGAAGGCGATGAGATTGGAATAGGCCATGCCTACATAGGTGTCGGTCTTGATGCGTCGCAGGTTGCGCGTCGCCTGCTCCGGCGCATCCTTCAGCGGCTGTTCCTTGGGCGCCGCCCGCTGGTCCTCCACTTCGTGGGAGGCCTGCCAGAAGAACAGGTAGGGACTGATGGTCGTGCCGAACACCGCGACGATTGCCACCACGTACTGCACGTTCCAGGTCGCCTGGGGAACCACGGTCCGATACAGGACCTGGCTCCAGGGCACCCTGACGACGAAAACCGTTGCGACGTAGGCGAACAGGGCGAGCGTGAGCGCCTTGAGAAACGGGGCATAGCGTGGGAACGGCACGAATACCTGCAGTAGCAATGACAGCACACCGAACAGCACGGCGTAGAGTTGTGCCGGACCGCCGATCAGCAGCTTCAGTGCCGCGCCCATGGCGCCGATATCCGCCGCGATGTTGATGGTGTTGGCGAGCAGCAGCAGTCCGACGACGCCGTAGAGAATCCAGGGACTGCTGTACATGCGCATGTTGGCCGCAATGCCTGTGCCCGAGACGCGGCCGATGCGGGCGCAGACCATCTGGATGCCCACCATCAGCGGCCAGGTGAAAAGCGCGGTCCACAGCAGGCCGTACCCAAACGCCGCTCCGACCTGCGAATAGGTCGCGATGCCGCTCGGGTCGTCATCCGCCGCTCCCGTGATGAGGCCCGGCCCCAGTTGCTCCCACAGCGATTGGTTGCGGGAGAGCGTCGCTTTGCCGGAGATGTCCTTCACGCCCTGCTGTCCATGGCGCTCATCATAGCCCGCAGCCTGCGCGAAGCTTCACCCGACTTGAATCAGTCCATTCTGGACCGCAATCAGGGTCAACTCGGCCTGGTTGCTGGCAGACAGTTTCTGTTTGATGTTGTAGAGATGCGTACCCACCGTGCTCGGACTCAGATGCAGCATCTCCGCAATGCGGTTGACGGAGACCCCGTGCGCGAGCTGCACGAACACCTGGAACTCGCGCTCCGAGAGCTGCTCGATCGGGCTGTGGTTGCCGGACAGGTCCTGTGCCGCCATGTGCTTGGCGATCGCGGCATCGATGTACATGCCACCACCAGCCACGATCCGGACGGCCTCGATCAATGTCTCGGGCGCGCTGCGCTTCGACAGGTAGCCCAGGGCCCCGGCCTTCAGCGCCCGTTTCGGGTGGCTCATGTCCTCGTGCGCCGACAACGCCAGGATCCGGGCCCGCGAGTCGCGCGCGATGATGCGCTTGATGGCCTCGATGCCACCGGCCCCGGCCATCGCGAGGTCCATGACGACGATGTCGGCGCTGCTTTGCGCGTAGAGCGCAACGGCCTCCTCGCCGCTGCTGGCCTCTGCAGTCACCTGCAGGTCCTCTGCGGCCTGCAGCAGCAGCCGAAAGCCCACGCGCACGACGGCGTGGTCATCCACCAGCATGACCGTGGTGCGGCTCATGGCTGGGAGTCGAGTGGCAGTCGGGCAATGACCTGCGTGCCCACACCCGGATCGGAACTCATCTCGAGGCTGCCGCCGGAGGCGACCGCGCGCTCGCGCATACCGCGTACCCCGTAGTGGCCGCGTTGTTCCCACCCCGGGGTAAGGCCCACGCCATCATCGCTCACACGCACGAGCAGCTGGTCGGAGCCGGTAGTCAGGGACACGGTGATCTGGCCGGCGCGGGCGTGGCGGATGGCATTGGTGAGGGCCTCCTGGAGAATCCGATAGGCACAGATACTCTGATCCGCACCAAGCTGCGGCAGCGGTTCCTGCACCTGCAGCTGGATGTTCACACCCGTGTCGCGTACGCGCCAGGCGGCGATCAGGTCGCCGACCGCATCGCCCAAGCCGAAGGAGTCGAGCGCAAAGGGCCGCAACCGCGGGATCATCTCGTGCACGGCGTCGTACATCTGGCCCGCGGTTTCGACCACGAGCCGCGCCGCCTCGTTCAGCCGTTCATCGCCGGAGGCGGACTGCTGGATGATCAGCCCGAAACTGCGGATCGCGGTTATGGACTGCCCCAGCTCATCGTGCAGCTCTCGGGCAATCGTGCGACGTTCCTCTTCAATGTGGCTCTGGATCATCTGGGTCAGTTCGCGATTTTCCTTCAGGCGGTTGCGGGCTTCGGCCACCGCCTGTGCGGCCCGGTTGAACGTGGCACTCATGAGGCGCCCCTCCCGGGTCGTGAGCGGCGGCAGCCGCGCGGCGTAGTCCCCGGCCTCCATGCGCTCCAGTCCCTTCACCACGGTCTGCAGTGGCTGCAGAACCCGGCCGGCAAACCAGAACACCACCAGGTTGATGACCGCCAGCGCGATCGCCGCGATCCACAGCAGCCGGGTCAGCACATCCCAGCCGTCCAGCACCGCGCGCGAAGAGTTGCCCTGGATGACGAGCCTACCGCCAGCGACACCGATCTCGAAGGGCCGCACCACGGGAGCCACGAGCTTCGCATACCAGGCGGGGGCGTTACGGCCACTCTTGTAGACCGAGATCGGCGAGGAATACACCAGCTGCCCGGCCGGATCGTACAGCGTGACATCATTGGCCCGGACCCGGCCGAGCTGGTGCAGGAAGCTGAGCATTCCGCGCACGCCGGAATGCTCGTAGGCGCCGGAGACCACGGTCAGCAACTGGATGGCGACCCGGTTCGAACCCTCGATTTCCTCCCGCACGCTGCTGCGGGTGTCCTCGACCTGCTGATAGACCAACGTCCCGATGAACAGGGTCATCAGCACGGCGATAATGAGGTTGATCTGCAGCCGCAGGCTCACAATAAGTCCAATTGCCCTGTCCGATTTCGGACTGATTCTACCGGACGCAGCCCGTCAGCCTCTGCCGGAGCCCCGGGAGCGGAAAATCATGAAAATCATGAGGCCTTGATAATGAATGCTTGTGCGGATAAGCCAGCGGGGCCCGTGCATTCTGATCCACTTCATCCACACCGACCCGGGCCCGGCGCAGGCCCTCGACGCCGCCGAGTTTGAGCGCCAGCTGCGGGCCAACGCCCACGCCTACCACAACTACCACGCTTTCAACGTCCTGTTGAATTCGGGCCGCGCCTCGCCCGAGCAGCTACGCGGGTGGGTGGCCAATCGCTTTTATTATCAGATCCATGTCCCGCGCACGGACGTCGCGGTCGACCCTTGGCTGCGGCTGGGGGAAGCCACGGGATTGAGCGCCGACAAGCTGTGGTCGACGGAACATGTGCTGCCCGGCGTACGCAGCGCGGTCAATGCCTTCGTCAATCTCACACAGCAACGACCCTGGCAGGAAGCCGTGTGCGCCTCCCTGACGGAACTCTTCGCGGCCGAAATACACAGCGCGCAGCTCGCCAACTGGGCCGCCTTCTACCCCTGGATCGAGCCTGCGGGCCTCAAGTATTTCCGCTCGAAGATGTCGCTGACACCGCAGGACATTCAGCAAGGCCTGCGCGTCACGGTGGAATACTTCCGGACCCGCGAGGCGCAGTCGCGCGCGCTGGAGCTGTTGAGAGACAAACTCGATCTGCTCTGGTCGGTGCTCGATGCCATCCAGCAAGGGTACGGCTCTTACGACGGCTGAAAAGCCGGAACTGTATATACTTCGAATGTGATGCGCGTCCCGGAAAATCACTGGTACCCGTTACTTGAGGGGCGCGAAGTGCGGCGCAGGCCGCTGGGCGTCGAACGCCTCGCGCGCCGATTGGTCTTCTGGCGCAGCAGCGATGGCCAGATTCACGCGCAGCAGGACCGCTGTCCGCACCTGGGTGCCACCTTGAGCGCCGGCACCATCGAAAACGATACGCTGGTGTGCCCCTTCCACGGTTTTCGGTATGACAGAAGCGGCGCCTGTCGGCTCATCCCCGCACTGGGCCGCGAGGGGAAAATTCCGGAGGGCCTTGCCGTCGCCACCTTTCCGGTCCGGGAGGCACACGGCCTGGTATGGCTGTGGTGGGGCAATCCGCAGCGCGTGACCGCGGAACTGCCCTGGTACCCACAGCTGGACAGCACCTGGCGCTATCACACCCTGATCTCGGACTGGCCGGTGCACTACACCCGGGCCATCGAAAACCAGCTGGATGTGGCGCATCTGGCCTTTGTGCATCGCACCACCATCGGCGCGGGCGGCCGCAGCCGCGTTGATGGTCCGTATGTCGAGGCCAATCGGCGGCAGATCCGCGTCTGGGTAACGAATCGCCGTGACGATGGCACGGCCGCGCGACCCCTTGACGAGCTTGCCGCGGCCGCGGCCGCCGCTGAACCCAGCCTGGAGTTCAGATTCCCGGGTCTGTGGCTGCTCAATATCGGGCCGCGCTTCAAGAACGTCATCGCCTTCGTGCCGATCAATGAAAAAAGCACGCGATACTACCTGCGCAGCTACCGGCTCGGCGGCAACGCCCGCCTCATGCGTCCCTTTGACTGGCTGATGTCGCTGGCCAATCGCTTCATCCTGAACCAGGACCGCCGTGTCGTGATCACGCAAACTCCTTGGGAGAGCGGCGATGCGCGGGATGACCGGCTGATGAGCATGGACCGGGCCATCATCCAGTTCAGACGCCTTCACTCACAGCTGCTGGAACGCGAAGAGGCACCGCTCAAATCGATTGTCTGAACGCCTGCGTTGTAGGACGGGGACGATGCCGTGAAGCGCAGAAGCGTAGTACGCTCGCCGCCCCACGTGCGAGCGCCATGATTAACCTCCCTCTCCCTCATCGCCTGGCCTACGCCGACTCGCTCCCGCGGTCGTTCGCTGCGGGCGATCCGGATGAGCGGTGAGTTGACGGCTCCGATCGGCGTCGTCGCCATCGGCGCCTCGATGAATTGGCGTTAATGTTGCGCTGAGCGCTGAGGGATTTGGGCCACAATGGCGCCTCTGCCCGTAGTTCCACTCACCGGTTGCCGCTGCTACCCAGATGCTCGCGATAGTCAGGCTTGCTCTTGGCCGGCCCTACACGTTCGTCGTGGCGGCCCTGCTCATTTTCATCGCCGGTACGCTCGCTGCCGCGCGAATGCCGATCGACATCTTCCCGAACATCAACATTCCGATCATTGCCGTGGCCTGGCAATACCAGGGACTGTCGCCCGACCAGATGGTCGGCCGCATCATGACCCCCTTCGAGCGGGCGCTGACGACCACCGTCAATGACATCGAGCATACGGAGGCGACCTCGTACACCAGTTCCGGCATAGCGAAGATCTTCTTCCATCCCGGGGTCGCCATTGCCACCGCCAATGCGCAGGTCACGGCCATTTCGCAGACCATCGTCAAGCAGATGCCGCCCGGGGAAACCCCACCGCTCATCGTCAACTACAGCGCCTCGACAGTGCCCATCATCCAGCTCGCGCTGTCCGGCGCCGGATTGACTGAGCAGACTCTCACCGACCTTGGCACGAATTTCCTGCGGACACGACTCGCGACGGTGCAGGGCGCCGCCGTGCCCTATCCGTTCGGCGGCAAGGTGCCGCAGATCATGTTTGACCTGGACACGGCCGCCCTGCAGGCCCGCGGGCTGACCGGGCTGGATGTCGCCAATGCGCTCGCCAGGCAGAACCTGCTGACGCCGGCGGGTACCGAGAAAATCGGCGATTACGAGTACACCATCAATCTCAACAATGCGCCGTACAGTCTTGCGGATCTCGCGGCCCTGCCGATCAAGAATGTCGGCGGCGCGATAGTGTATATGCGGGACGTGGCCCATATCCGCAACGGCGCTGCCGTCCAGACCAATATCGTGCACGTCGACGGTAACCGTTCCGTGCTGCTCAACGTCTTCAAGAACGGCTCGACCTCGACCCTCGACATCGTGAGCAACGTGAAGCGGCTGCTGAAAATCCTCAAGCCCTCGCTGCCCGACACCCTCGTGGTCAAGCCACTCGCCGATCAGTCGATTTTCGTGCGCGCCTCCATCCAGGGCGTCATCCGGGAGGGCGTGATCGCTGCCGCCCTCACGAGCCTCATGATCCTGCTGTTCCTGGGCAGCTGGCGTTCCACGCTGATCGTCGCTACTTCGATTCCGTTGTCGATTCTCGGAGCGATCGCGACGCTCTACATGTTGGGTGAAACGCTCAACATCATGACGCTCGGCGGCCTGGCACTGGCGGTCGGCATCCTGGTCGATGAAGCCACGGTAACCATCGAGAGCATCAACTACCACCTCGAGCAGGGTAAGGCGGTGGAAACCGCCATCCTGGACGGTGCCTCGCAGATCGTGGTGCCGGCTTTCGTCTCCCTGTTGTGCATCTGCATCGTGTTCGTGCCGATGTTCTTCCTGAGCGGCATTGCCCGCTTCCTGTTCGTACCCATGGCCGAGAGCGTGATGTTCTCCATGGTCTTCTCGTTTGCGCTGTCGCGGACGCTGGTACCGACGATGGCCAACTACCTGCTGCAGGCGCACGCCGCGCACGTGGACGCGCACGGCACGGTCATCGATTCACTGCCGCCCTCCCCAAATCCGCTGGTCCGCTTCCAGCGCGGATTTGAGGCCCGCTTCGTGCGGTTCCGGGCGGGATACCACGACCTGCTGGCACTTGCCGTGGACAGACGCAGGTTTTTTGTCACCGGCTTTCTCGGTTTTGTCGTGCTGTCATTCCTGCTGGTGCCCTTTCTCGGGCGCAACTTCTTTCCCCAGGTGGACGCGGGCCAGATGGTGCTGCATGTGCGCGCTCCGATCGGTATGCGCGTTGAGGAGACGGCCGCCCGGATTGCCGATGTCGAGAAGGCCATCCGCACCATCATCCCCCCTGCCCAGGTGGCGGCCGTGGCGGACAACACCGGCACCTATCAGTCCTCCATCAATACGATCTACAACAATACGGGAACCATTGGCGAGTCCGACGGTGACATTCAGATTTCCCTGGTCGAGGGCCACGCGCCCACGGCCGGTTACGTGGCGCAACTGCGCCGGGAATTGCCGCGGCGTTTTCCCGGCATGACATTCTCGTTCGTGCCGGCCGACATCGTCAGCCAGATCCTGAACTTCGGCACACCGGCCCCCATCGACATCCAGGTCCGGGGCAATGACCTGGACGCGGACTTCCGCTTCGCCAACCGGCTGCTGAATCAGGTCCGGCATATTCCCGGCCTCGCGGACGCACGTATTCAGCAGTCTGCAAGAGAACCCACCTTCAATGTAAACATCGACCGCACGCGCGCCCAATACACCGGTGTCACCGCCGCCGACGTCACCGACAGCCTGGTGGTAAATCTGGCCGGCTCCAGCCAGGTCGCCCCGACGTTTTGGCTGAATGAGCAAAACGGTGTCACCTACCCTGTCGTCATGCAAACACCGCAATACCAGATCGACTCGCTGCCGGCGCTGCAGAATCTGCCGGTCAATGCCGCGGGTGCGCCGACCACCGTTCTCGGCGGTGTCGCAGACATCCAGCGCACCAGCACCAATGCAGTGGTGTCGCAGTACGACATCGCGCCGATGGTTGAGATCTATGCGACCACCCAGGATCGGGATCTCGGTGCGGTTTCCTCCGACATCCGCGATGTCATGGCGGCAAACGATGCGGACAAGCCCAAGGGGTCAATCATCGAGCTCGTCGGTCAAACGGCCACCATGCACAGCGCCTATTTCGGTCTGCTGGCCGGGCTCGCCGGCGCCATCACGCTCATCTACTTCCTGATCGTGATCAATTTCCAGTCGTGGGTGGACCCCTTCGTCATCATCACGGCACTGCCCGCGGCGCTCGCCGGGATTGTATGGATATTGTTTGCGACCCACACGACCCTGTCCGTTCCGGCCCTGACAGGTGCCATCATGTGCATGGGAGTTGCGACCGCCAACAGCGTGCTGGTGATCAGCTTCGCGCGCGAGAAGCTCGAGGAACTGGGCAACTCGACTGAGGCGGCGCTGGAGGCCGGATTCGTCCGCCTGCGCCCCGTGCTCATGACCGCGCTGGCCATGGTGATCGGCATGCTGCCGATGTCCCTGGGACTTGGCGAAGGCGGCGAGCAGAATGCCCCGCTGGGCCGTGCGGTGATCGGCGGCCTGCTGTTCGCCACGGTTTCGACGCTGTTCTTCGTGCCCGTCGTTTTCAGCATCATCCACCGGAACTACCGTCCCAAAGCCTCCCCCGCGCCCGACTCCGGAGTAAGCCATGTCCCAGCCTGACGCAACCTCCGGCCAACGTGCCCCCCGGCAACTGCGCCTCGTTGGCATCGTGTTCGTCGTCGTGGTGGTCATCATCGTGGCCTATGGCCTGGTCTCACGCGCGGCCGAGAACTCCCGCTTAAGCTCCCTGACCGACGAGGAGGCAGTCGCCACGGTGTCGGTCGTCACGCCCCAGGCGGCGGACAACCATGCCGGCCTCGACCTGCCGGGCCGCCTGGAGGCCTTTATCCGCGCTCCCATCTATGCGCGCGTTTCCGGATACCTCAAGAGCTGGAAATACGACATCGGCGCCAAAGTGAAGGCGGGCAGCGTGCTCGCCGAAATCGATACCCCGGACCTCGACCAGCAGCTCACCCAGGCTCGCGCCGACCTCAATGTCAGTCAGGCCAACGCCCATCTGGCGCAGATCAGCGCGACGCGGTGGCAATCACTGGCAGGCACTGATGCGGTCGCCACCCAGGATATCGATCAGCGCACCTATGCGTTGAACGCGAACCTGGCGCAGGTGAAGGCCTCAGAGGCCAATGTCGACCGGTTGGTCGCCGAGGAGGGTTTCAAGCGTCTGATCGCGCCATTCGACGGCGTGGTCACCGCGCGCGAGACCGATATCGGCGCGCTGATCAATGTCGGGGCCTCGGGCGGCGCGGAGCTGTTCGTCGTGTCCGCGACGGACAAGCTACGCATCTACATCAATGTGCCGCAGAACTACGTGCCGAGCGTGCCGTCGGGGACCCGCGCGACGATTTCGGTGCCCGAACATCCCGGCAAGTACTACAGCGGCACGGTCGAATCCTCCGCGCAGGCGGTCAATCCGAGCAGCGGCACGACGCTGATGCAGATCATCGTCGACAACACGGCCGGGGAACTGATGCCCGGCGGCTATGCAGGCATCCACCTGCAGGTTCCCGCCGTTGCCAACGTGCTCAGCGTCCCGGCAAGCGCTTTGATTTTCAACGCCAAGGGCCTCTCCGTGGCCACCATGGACCGCAATGACCGCGTGGTCGTCAAACCCGTGACCATGGCGCGCGACCTGGGTCAGATCGTCGAACTGGCATCCGGCCTCACGCCGCAGGACCGCGTGATCGCGAATCCTCCCGACGGCGTCAGCACCGGCGATCCGGTGCGTCTGGTCAGCACTGCGGGCAAGGCTGTGCCGAAGTCAAACTGATGAGGAAGGCCGCTCAACTGCATTGGGCGGCGGCGACCGTGACGCTGGTGCTCGGCAGCTGTTCGTTTGCGCCCCGACTGCAGACGCCGCAGGTACCCGCCGCCGCTACCTATAAGGAAACCGGCTCCTGGACCCAGGCGCAACCGGCCGACCGCCTGCCGCGCGCGGCCTGGTGGTCGGTCTATGGCGTCCCGGAACTGGACGATCTGCAGCAGCAGCTGATTGCCGGCAACCCCTCCCTTGCCACCGCCGTCGCCGACTACGCCCAGGCCCGCGCACTCTACGAGCAGGCCCGCGCCGGGCTGTTTCCCACTCTGGGGCTGAACGCCAGCGTCGATCGAGCGCGCGAGTCAGTGAATGCGCCCTTGCGGGGCCTCACGACCCCGACGTATTACGACACGAACACCCTCGAGGGAAATATCGGCTACGAGATCGATTTATGGGGCCAGATCCGCAACCAGGTCGCCGCGGGGAAGGCCAACGCCCAGGCCGCGGCGGCGGACCTGGAGAGCGCCCGGCTGTCGCTCGCGGCGCAACTGACCGACAACTACATCCAGCTGCGCAGCCTCGACCGCACCGGCGCCATCCTTGATGACTCAGTGAAGGCCTACACGCGCGCCGTCGGTCTCACGCAGCAGCGGCACGATGCCGGTATTGCTCCGGGCATCGATGTCTCCCAGGCCCAGACCCAGCTCAATGTCGCGAAGTCGCAGGCCGCGCAGACCCTGGCCCAGCGCGCGCTCGTGGAACATGCGATCGCCGCCCTGCTCGGAATCTCGGCCTCGACCTTCTCGATCAAGCCTGCTGTCATGGATATCACACTGCCGCATATCCCCACGGATGTTCCCGCTGCGGTGCTGCAGCGCCGGCCGGACATCGCCGCCGCGCAGCGACGCATGATTGCCGCGAATGCCAATATCGGCGTGGCGCGGGCCGCCTACTTCCCGACTCTGACGCTCGGCGCCCAGGGTGGCTTCCAAAGCAGCTCGTTCGCCAACTGGATCAGCGCTCCGAGTTCGTTCTGGGCGATTGGTCCCAATGCGCTGCTTACCGTCTTCGACGGCGGGCTGCACCGCGCCCAGGTTGCCCAGGCCCGCGCCGAATTCGACGCCTCCGCAGCCAACTACCGTGGCGTGGTCATCAGCGCCTTCCAACAGGTCGAGGACAGTCTCGCCTCGTTGAATCACGACTACGACGCCGCCCAGCAGGAGAAGGCTGCCGTCGAATCCGCGCAGCGCACGCTGGACCTCTCCAATGTGCTCTACGTGCGCGGCGCGACCGACTATCTCACGGTCATCACGGCCCAGACGGCGCTGCTGCAAACCCAGCTGCAGTCACTGAACCTCGATACCCTGCAGCTGCATGCCAGCGTCGACCTCATCCGGGCGTTGGGCGGAGGCTGGACGCAGGCCGGGGCGGTCACCGCGAACTGACTCGAGGCGTGGCGTCCCATACCCCGATGGGTGCAGACTAAGAGCATGCCTTCGAAGATGCTGCTGAAGCTGCCCGGCCACGAAAAGGATCTCGGCGGCGGCTTTCGCGTCAGCCGCCTGCTGCCTTCCTTTGCACGGCGTACCGTTGGACCGTTTGTGTTCATGGATCACTTCGGGCCGATCACCCTGGAGCCGGGCATGAACACGGACGTGCGACCCCATCCCCACATCGGGCTCGCCACCGTCACGTATCTGTTCGCCGGGGCGATCATGCACCGGGACAGCCTGGGCTCGACGCAGCGTATTGAACCTGGCGCCATCAACTGGATGAGCGCGGGCCGCGGCATCGTACATTCCGAGCGCACGCCCGAGGACCTCCGTGCGGTGAGCCATGGCCTGCACGGCCTGCAACTGTGGGTCGGCTTGCCCCAGTCCCTTGAGGACAGCGCACCCACATTCACGCATACCCCCGCCGAGGAGCTCACACCGTTCCTCCATCAGGGCGCCGAAGTCCGGGTACTGGTCGGCCAAGCCTTCGGCCGGGCATCTCCCGTGCAGGCCGCTTCGCCCACGCTGTTTCTCGCCCTGGGGCTGAAAGCCGGTTCGACCTTCGCCCTGCCGCCGCTGGCACCGGAATCGGCCGTCTATCCGATTGATGCCGATATCACCATCGATGGCACGGCACTGGCCGTGCATACCCTCGGCTTTATTCAAGAGGCCGGTGGCTGCCGGCTCGAGGCCATAAACGACTGCACGGTAGTGGTCATCGGCGGCGCGCCCCTCGACGGGCCGCGCTTGCTGCTCTGGAACTTCGTCGCATCCACGAAATCGCGCCTGCGGCAGGCGGCCGAGGACTGGCGTGGGCAACGCATGGCAATGGTACCCGGGGATCCGGAGTTCATCCCGCTGCCGGCGAATCTGCCGATTCTGTGACGCTAGCTTTTGCCCTGACTTGAGGGCTGCCCCGGCGCCGATGCCGCGAATTCTTCGCTCCCGCCGAGGAAGCGAGCCGCAATCCCCGCGAGCACGGCCGCACCGCGCGCCATGATGCCCTCGTCGATGACCATCCGGTTGGAATGCAGCCCGCAGCAGCTGCGCCAGTCGCTGCCCGCGGCACTGGCGCCCAGAAAGAACATTGCCCCCGGGATCTTCTCCAGCACATAGGAGAAATCCTCGGCGCCCATGACCGGCGCCGGCAATGGGAGCCAGGTGGCCTCGCCATACAGTTCCTGGACCACGCGGCGCCCGAGCGCGACCGCGCGTGCGTCACACCGGGTTACCGGGAAGCCCAGCTCGATTTCGACCCGCGCCACCGCACCGTGGGCGCCGGCGATGCCCTCTGCGAGCTTGCACAGCCCGGCGTGCACCGCAGTGCGGTTCTGCGGTGACAGAGTGCGAATGGTGCCCAGCAGTGAGGCGGTCTCCGGAATGACGTTATCGGTGGTCCCCGCCTCGATGCGCGCGATCGTGACCACGACCGGGTCAAATGCCGGCATCCGGCGCGTCACGTAGGTCTGGATGGCCGTCACGATCTCGCAGGCGATCGGAATGGGATCGAGTGCGTCGTGGGGCATGGACGCGTGACCGCCCCGACCGGTAACCACGATCTCCAGCGTGTCAGCCGAGGCGAGCAACGGCCCCTCACGGCTGGTGAATATCCCGTGCGGAGCGTTCGGCATGACATGCAGCGCGAAGGCGGCCTGCGGCAGCGGGTCCAGCAAGCCGTCCTCGAGCATGAAGCGCGCGCCGTGCCAGCCCTCCTCGCCCGGCTGAAACATGAAAAGCACGGTCCCCGGCAGTTCGCTGCGCCGGGCGCACAGCAGCCGCGCGGCGCCGACCAGCATCGCGACATGGCTGTCATGGCCGCACGCATGCATCGCCCCGGCCTCCTGAGAGGCAAACGGCAGACCGGTGTCCTCGCGCATCGGCAGCGCATCCATATCGCCCCGCAACAGGACCGTGCCCCCGGGGCGCTCCCCGCGCAGCACTGCGACGATGCCATCCGTGGAGGGACCGCGGCGATATTCGAGCGGGAGTCCGGACAGGGCGGACATGATTTTCGCGGCAGTCTTCGGGGTCCGCAGCCCGAGTTCAGGCTCGCTGTGAATGGCGCGGCGCAACTGCACGAGGTCGGGCAGCAATCGTACGGCTTCTTCCGGCCAGGGCATCATGGCGCTACTCCGTTTGCGGGCAACCACTCTACGCCGCACTGGGAGCGCTGGCCACCGGCCAGCAGCAAAGTTCAATGGCTGCTGGCAAGATAAGCCCTATGGCAATCAAACGACCAAAGGGGAAGGACGGCTCGATCATCCTCCTGGAGCACGCTTCCGAAGTGCTGAAGGGCAATCCGCTCGGTGACCCGCACGTGCGCCGGCTCGCCGTGTGGCTGCCACCCCAATACGATGCCGCGCGCGCGCGTGCCAGGCGCTATCCGATGCTCATGGACATGGTCGGATTCAGCAGTTCCGGCCTCTCGCACATCGGCTGGAAAGCCTTCAGTGAGAATGTGCCGGAGCGCGCCGCCCGCCTGATCCATGAAGGCAGGATGGCGCCGGCAATCATAGTTTTCCCCGACTGCTTCACGGCGCTGGGCGGGAACCAGTATGTGAACTCCTCAGCGGTGGGCCCCTATGCGGACTACCTCATTCGCGAAATCATTCCCTTCGTAGACCGGGAGTTTCGTACGCGAGCTGCGCGTGAATATCGGGGCTGCTTCGGCAAGTCATCCGGCGGCTATGGTGCAATCATCCATGGCATGAAGTACGCGTCGACCTGGGGTGCGATCGCCGATCACTCCGGGGATGCGTATTTCGACTACGTGTATTGGTGCGACTGGCCGAACACCCTGAACGAGCTTGCGAAATTCCGGCCCAGGAAATCCAGGCCCGGCCGCTACGATGCGGCGAAAATGGAACGCGGCGCGGACCGCGGACTCGACGACGGGCGCGTGAAGCGTTTCCTCGCGAACGTCTGGAAGAGGCCGAAGCTATCGCACGCGGAGGGCCATGCAATCATGAACCTGTGCATGGCGGCAACCTACGATCCGGATCCGAAGGCGCCCAACGGGTTCCGGTTGCCCTTCAACCTTGAAACCGGTGAAGTGATTTCCGAGCGCTGGAAAACCTGGCAGAAGCACGATCCAGTGCACCTCGTCGATCGCTACCGGAAGAACCTGCGCTCGCTACGCGGCATCTATCTGGATTGCGGATCACGCGATCAGTACCAGATCCACTATGGAATGCGCATCCTGTCAAAACGCCTCCAGGCCGCCGGAATCGAGCATCTTTATGAGGAATTCGACGATGACCATTCCGACGTCGACTACCGGATGGAAGTCTCACTGCCATTCCTGACCCGCGCACTGCGTTAGGGCCCGCGCGCGGCGGCGCATTCAAAACGGTCCCTGCCGCGCTCCTCGCGGAAGCGCAGCAAGGCAGGCCTAGAAGTCGCGGCGTACCGTGAACAGAAACTCCCGGGGCGCAGCAATCTGACCGTCGACATAGCCCGCGCCGGTATTGACCCTCTCCAGATAATAAAGCTTGTCTGTGAGGTTCGTGACCGCAAAGGATGCGGACCACTTCTTGTCACTGAACGCGTAGGTCAGGCGCGCGTTGGCGAGTGTGTACGACGGATTGTTGACGTCGGCATCGCAGGTGGTGTCACCGCAGGACGCCGGTGTGTAGGAGATGTCCACGCGCGGGGTCACCGAACCGTAGGTGCCGAGAACTATGGCGTACTGGATGCCGGCGCTGGCCCTGACCTTGCCGATGTCCGGGGGCACCTGGCCTGCCACCACGGAGGTCGAGGAGGAGTGCGTGAAGAACAGGTCGAGATAGCTGAACGAAGCATTGATGGACAGCCCGCCCTTTGAAGCCGGTCGAAAACTCTGCGTACGTCATCAGGGTCGGCGTCCACTGGTAGTCGGCATCCAGGCGGTAATCCACGTGCGAACCCTGGTGACTTGACCGAAATGGATGCGAAGGTAGTCTGATATGGATATTTCGCTGTATGGCGCAAGCTACCGGCGAGTAAGGTTATCGCCGCGCCCTTGCGTCCAGTCACTTTGTCTGGGAAAGTAAGTGCCGCATGGTTCGCCACTGTGATTGTGTCGTGGTGGGTGCGAGCTTCGCCGGGCTCGCGAGCGCCTACGCCCTGGCGCGTGGCGGACTTGCGGTCACGGTGCTCGAGAAGAAACGCGATGTCGGTGAAAAGCTTCACACCACCGGCATCATCGTAAAGGACGCGGTCGACCAGATTGCCCTGCTCGACGCCATGCCGGCAGCAATGGTGCGGCGCGTCCCGGGCGTGCGCCTGTATGCGCCGAATCTCACCTACGTCGATCTCGCAGCACCGGGCTACTACTTCCTGGCGACGGACACGCCCGCCGTGATGCGCTGGCTCTCGGGCGCAGTTCAGTCCGCTGGCGCGCATCTCGCACTGGGATCGACATTCAAGGATGCGACGCGTCAGCGCAGCGGCTTTGATCTGGGCGAGTACGGCACCACGCGATATCTCATCGGCGCCGACGGTCCCCGTTCACGGGTGGCGCGCACGCTCGCACTCGGGACGAGCAGCCGGTTCCTCGTGGGCGTCGAACACGAGTACGCGGGCCTGCGGATCGGCGAGGCCGACAAACTGCACTGCTTCATCGATCGGCGTCTGGCACCGGGGTACATCGGCTGGGTGCTCGCGGGCGTCGGCGGCGTGCAGGCGGGTCTTGCGCGACGCCAGGACGGAACGACGTGGAAACCCGACGAGGCGATGGCGGCCTTTGTGCAAAAGATTGCGCCCGCAATCGACCTGCGCGACGTGACGCCGACCGGGGTGCGTGCAGGCCTGATCCCGTGTGGCGGGGTGGTAGCACCGGTCGCCGCCCCGCGCGCGCTGCTCGTCGGCGACGCAGCCGGCATGGTGTCACCGGTGACCGCCGGCGGAATCCATACCGCACTCAAGCATGGGCTCGCGGCCGGGAACGCGGTGGCGGATTTCCTGCTGGGCAGGGCGGATGACCCGTCGGTGGGATTCGTACGCAGCTATCCGTCGTTCCGGTTGAAACGCGCGCTGCGCTTCGTTTTCGACCACTTCCAGAGTGATGCTGCATTCAACCTGTTATTGGCGACGCGGGCGATGCGCACGGCGGCCGGCTTGATCTACTTCCATCACAAAGGCGTGTTCGCCGACCCGGCCCTCACCGCCGAAGCACGACGGCTCCAAGAACAGCGCAAGAGCTGACCTGAGGCCGTGATGCGATCGCTTTGAATCTGGACTATGCTTCCCGTAATGCTCCGGTTCCTACCGCTTCTCCTCGGCAACCTGCGGCGTCGAACCCCACGCACCGTCTTCACGTTGCTGTCGATCGCGATCGCGTTCCTGCTGTATGGGTTGCTCGCCGCCGTCAAGAACGGCTTTGAGGCAAATGGCAATCTGGCGGGCATCGACCGGCTCGTCACAATCGACAAGGTATCGGTCGTCCAGCCACTGCCCTTCAGTTACATGCAGCGCATTGCCGCCGTGCCCGGCGTCGCGCTGGTGACGCACTCCACCTGGTTTGGCGGCCATTACCAGAACGAGCGCAGCATTATCGTCACCTACCCGGTGCCGCCTGCGAGTTACCTGGCGATGTATCCGGAGTTCCTGCTGCCCGAGGCGCACAAGCAGCGCTGGCTGCACGATCGGGTGGGCGCCATCGTTGGCCGGGGTCTCGCTGATAATCACGGCTGGAAGGTCGGGGACCGCATTCCGCTGCGCTCTGACATCTATGCGCGGGCTGATGGCAGCTACAACTGGGAATTTGTAATCGACGGCATCTACGACAACAAGGATCCGTCCGGAGACGTTAACAGTTTCATTTTCAACTACGATTATCTTGATGAGTCGCGAAGTGCGGGCAAGGGGACGGTGGGGTGGTACATCGTACGCGTTGCCGATTCCACGCAGTCGGCTCGCGTCGCCGCCGCCATCGATGCCCTGTTCAGCAACTCGGCCGCGGAAACCAAGACCGACAGTGAGAAGGCGTTCGTGCAGGGATTTGCCAAGCAGACGGGTGACATCGGTGCCATCGTCACGGCCATCGGGGTCGCGGTCTTCTTCACGATGTTGCTGGTCAGCGCCAACACGATGGCACAGTCAGTGCGCGAGCGTACCGGCGAGGTGGCGGTGCTGAAGACGCTCGGGTTCAGCGATGTCGGTGTCCTCGCTCTCGTAATCGGCGAGTCGCTGCTGCTGACCATGGTGGGCGGCGCGATTGGAATCGCCGGTGCGATGCTCGCGGTGGGCCACCTGAGTCATTCGCTCAGCGAATACCTGTCCGCATTCCTGCTGACACCACAGGCGCTGCTTGCAGGCGTAGCGCTGATGGTGGCGCTGGGCGTCGTGGCAGGCGCGCTTCCGGCAGTGCGGGCGGCCCGGCTGCGAATCGTGGACGGGCTCGCGGGGCGCTAGGCTATCCCCCGTCAATCACTATGAGAGTCACAAGACAGATCATCGCCGTCACCGCCATGAACCTGCGCGCGTTGCCGCTGCGGGTGACACCATCGCTGGTCTCGGTCATCGGCATTGCCGGGGTGGTTCTGATACTGATCGCACTGCTGTCCATCAGCGAGGGCTTCCGCCACACCCTGGAGCTGTCCGGGTCCGACCAGGTTGCGATCGTGCTGCGCGGCAGCTCGAGTGCGGAACTGACCAGCAGTTTCTCCCAGGAACAGGTGCAGATCATTGAACAGGCGCCGGGAATCGCCCGCGACAGCAAGGGCCCGGTCGTTTCCGCGGAACTCTACACCACCGTCGATCAGCCAAAGCGCACGACCGGAACGGCGGCCAACGCGCCATTCCGCGGCATCGAACAGGCCGGTCCGCGAACGCGCGCGCACTTCGAACTGATCGCCGGGCGCATGTTTGCGACCGGACGGTACGAAGTCATCGTTGGCCGCAGTGCCGCGCAGACCCTGACCGGGCTTGCCGTGGGACGTGTCGTGAAGTGGGGCAACAATGAGTGGCGGATAGTCGGTGAGTTCACCGACGGCGGTAGCGTTTCGGAGTCGGAAATCTGGACCGATGTGCACGTGCTGCAAAGCGCCTACTCGCGCGGGGACACCTACCAGACGGTGCGGGTGCTGCTGAGGAGCGCGGCGAGCTTCGGGGCGTTCAAGAATCGGCTGACCAACGATCCGCGCCTGAGCGTGAACGTGCTCACCGAGCGAGAGTTCTACGCGGCGCAGTCCGTCCTGCTTTCGACCCTGGTGCGTGGCGCCGGGACCGTGCTTGCACTGCTGATGGGCGTGGGAGCCGTGTTCGGCGCGCTCAATACCATGTACTCAGCCGTCGCCGCCCGCAGCACTGAGATCGCAACGTTGCGAGCGTTGGGTTTCGGAGGACTTCCCGTTGCCGTCTCGGTAATGAGCGAGGCGCTGATACTGGGGCTCATCGGCGGGGCGCTCGGGGCGGCGGTGGCGTATCTCGGTTTCGATGGTCTGCAAACCTCGACGATCAATTACCAAAGCTTCACCCAGGTGAGTTTCGCCTTCAGAGTGACCCCGGCGCTGATCATCACCGGCACCGGCTACGCCCTGCTGCTGGCGTTGCTCGGCGGGGTGTTTCCGGCAATCCACGCCGCGCGGCGACCCATCGTAATGGGCCTGCGCCAGGCTTAGAGCCGTCTCCGGGCCTGTTATTCTGTACCCTACCGCACCCTGGGACGGTAACGGTCTATACTGGGCTACGTCGTAGCCCCCGTCGTTGATCTTCGCGACCGCCCATGTCAGTCACCGTGCACGATCCCCAGCAGAATCATCTGCTGTCGGCGTTCTCCGCCGCTGAGCGGCAGAGGCTCTATTCGCATCTGCAACTCGTGCCAATGCCGCTGGGGAAGGTATTGTATGAGTCTGGGGACGTGCTGCGCCACGTCTACTTTCCAACCGACTGCATCGTGTCGCTGTTGTACGTGCTCGCCGACGGCGCCTCGGCAGAGATCTCCGTGGTCGGCAATGACGGGCTGATTGGAATCGCCCTATTCATGGGCGGTGAAACCACGCCCAGCCGGGCAATCGTGCAGAGCGCGGGCTTCGCCTATCGCCTGGTCGGACAACAGCTCAAGGACGAATTTCATCGCAGCGGTGAGATGCAACTGCTGCTGCTTCGCTATACCCAGGCTCTGATTACACAAATGGCCCAGACCGCGGTGTGCAATCGCCACCACTCCGTGGACCAGCAGCTGTGCCGCTGGCTGCTGCTGTCGCTCGACCGGCTGGCCTCCAATGAACTGGTCATGACCCAGGAGCTCATAGCCAATATGCTCGGTGTCCGCCGTGAAGGCGTCACCGAGGCTGCCGGAAAGCTCGATAAGCTCGGCGTCATCCGCTACGCGCGCGGCCATATCACCGTTTTGGACCGACCCATGCTCGAACAGCTTTGCTGCGAATGCTATGCGGTGGTCAAGAAAGAGAGCGATCGGCTACTGCCGCGGGCCGATCCCAAACAGCCCCTGATCATTACGATCTGATCCTAAGCCGCTACCGGTAGCCAAGGTGCGCCAGCGAACTGACGCCACCCCTTGACCGGGTAGATGCTCGGGGCCGCTGGTGCCAAAAGCGGAGATTTAGATGAAGTCCATGCTCCGAAAGTCCCCACTCGGGTCGGAATTCGATCGTTTCCTGTTCGCGCCGCTCGGCGAGGACCACAACGGGCTCTCCTTGAGCGTCGTATCGCTTTTCGCACGATTGGATCTGGACCCCTGGCAGGAGGCGGGAAACCTGGCTGCGCTCTCCGCGGAGGCCGCCGCCAGGCGCTTGGCGCTGTCCCTCGACACCCTCACGGACCCCACATTACGGCCGGCCAACCCCGAAGGCAGGGTGCTGCGCCTTCTGGCGCTGTTACCCTCGCATGTCCGCACTACAGTCCAGACGCCGGTAGCGGCGGCCGAAGCGGTTACGGCGCCGGATTCCGGGGCTCGCATCCGCACCATCCTCTTCATCACCTCCGCCATCCTGCTGGTGGGGTCGCAGTTCCTCAGTGCGCATCGCTCCACGCCGACCCCGCCCGCAAGCCTCCCTGGACAAGCCACAGGGCCTGTGGCGTCCCAGATGCTGTCAGCGCCGGCCCCAGGCCACTGAGGCGGTGGGCAGGCTGGGGGATTCAGGGGTGCCGAATTCGAAGCGGCCCGCAACCGGTAACCTTCTGCTCGCCGGCCTCCCGCAGTCGCTTCGGCGCCGGCTACTCGCGCGCCTTGAACCCGTCGAGCTGCGCCTCTCGGAAGTGCTCTGCAAATCGGGTGAGCACATGCGGTATGCCTACTTCCCCACCCGCAGTTTCGTATCCCTCATTGCTCCCCTGGACCGACACGCCGGCCTTGAGGTCGGTCTCGTAGGTGATGAGGGCATGGTGGGCATCTCATTAATGCTCGGGATCGAGGCAGCGCCGCTGGACGCCCTAGTACAGGGCGCGGGTGGAGCGTGGAGAATGGAAGCGGCCATGTTACTCGGGGAGCTCAGTCGCAGCCTCCCGTTGCGGCAGGTCCTGAGCCGCTATCTGTATGTCACGCTCACCCAGCTTGCGCAGGCGGGCGCCTGCACCCGCTTTCACCTCGTCGAAGCACGCCTCGCCCGCTGGCTGCTGACGACGCGCGACCGGGCGCATGCCGATGAGTTCTACATCACGCACGAGTACCTGTCGCACATGCTGGGTGTGCGCCGGGCGGGCATAACCAGAGCAGCGGTCGCCCTGCGCAAGCGCAATCTGATCGACTATAGCCGCGGGCTGCTCACGGTCATTGATGGCGAGGGCCTGGAGCGGGCTGCCTGCAGCTGTTACGCGACCCACAACGAACACTACACGCGGGTATTGGGCGAACTCGAAACACCGGGAAACTATTGAAGAATCAGCAGCTCTGCAGACTACCGAGCAACGCTGAAATCTTCATGGTGGCGACCGTCGAAAAGGTGTCTGAAACCGCGTAGGGCAGGATGATGCGATCGTTGAAGCGCATAGCCCCACAGGTGTAGACGACGTTGGGAACATAGCCCTCGCGATCGGGCGCCTCCGGGCGTACCAGCGGTTCGCTGGAACGCGCCAGAACTTTGCTCGGATCCGCCTTATCGAGCAGCACCGCACCGATGGAGTACCGCCGCACGGGGCCGACACCGTGAGTCAACAGCAGCCAGCCCTCATCCAGTTCGATAGGTGAGCCGCAATTGCCGATTTGCACGAACTCCCAGGGGAATCGTGGCTTCAGCATGGCCTGCCCGCCACTCCAGGAGTACAGATCATCGGAATAGATGAGATAGAGACTTTCGTTGTCCTGGCGCGCGACCATTGCGTATTTGCCGGCGATCTTCCGGGGAAACAGGGCCATGCCCTTGTTGTGCGTCGCGCTGCCGCTCAACTGGGCCATGTGGAAAGTTACGAAGTCGCTGGTCTCGAGCAGTTCGGAGCGGATGCTGCGGCCGGTGTAGGCCGTATAGGTTGCATAGTAGGTCCTTTTCCCGGCCTCATCGAACTCCACAAAGCGCGCATCCTCGATGCCGTTCGACTGCGAGGGAAGCACGGGGAAGATTACCCGCTCACTGAGTTCCTCCTCCGGCCCGAAAGTCAGTTCGACCCGGTCTGCGTCCGGCGCCAACGGCGCGCGCAGCAGCGGCATGGAGGCAAGACGTGCCGGCGGATCGACGCTGACGCTGCCGTCCGCGCAGACCACGCCTGACCGGAACGTCAGCGACGAAATATGCCCCTCGCCAACCGCGCGCAGGCTCAGGATGAATCGGCGACCGCCGCTCGGCGCGCCCGATTGATCCGGGTGCGCCACGATGCTCGGATTGAACAGCGCCGCAGCTTCGAAGGAATACTCGTGCAGGAAGTAGGCGCCCACCAGCCGGCGCTGATCCTGAGTGAAGGAAGGATGACCACGAAAAGCGGTGCCCATCTCGTCCGCCCGCGACTCGAAGGTCTCGATCAGATTGCGGTGCCGCCCCCGAAAGTTATCCAGGACATCCGCCAACTGGCTGCTGACGGTTGCCGCATCCAGCGCCAGAACGCGGTCCACGATGTGATTGGCACGTGTCCGATCAGTTGAATTGAAGTCGCGCGGTTCCGTCGCCGGTTTGAACGGACGTACGACGACCCGCGCCGAATCCGGGCGCAGGTGAAGTGCCTGTCTATTGAAGAACGTATTCTGTGTCAAAGTGCCTCAATTGCCGCGGTAACTCGGTAAACTTTGCGGCCGCGGCGGCTGTAGTCGTTTCGGTGTCGCCGATCTCGGGGACCAATCGATCCAGACGGCGGATCTGTGCCAGTCCGAGAAGGTAGGAGATGACGGACTCGGCGCCCCGATTCTCGTTGATGCGGCCGGGATGCAAGCCGTCGCAGCAGCTACCGGTCTCGAGATCGATCAGGGAAATCGAAAGATCGTTGCTGCCCAGGAACCATGCGAATGCCCGGACTGCGTGGGCGCGCCAGGTGGGATCACCATCCGCGCGCCACGCCACAAGACACGCCGCAATCGTCGCCGTCGCTTCCAACGGCTGCTGGTCGAATGCACGAGGCTGCTGGCGCCGGTCGCCGAAGCTCTGCGAGCCGACAGGCCTAAACACCCCGCTCGGCGCCGTCTGCAGCGCCATCAGCCAGCGCAGCGACCTGAGCCCGGCGGCAACGTAGCTTTGCCGACCCGTCGACGTGCCTGCGGCGATCAAGGCCTGCGCAAGTCGGGCGTTATCGTAGGCAAGAGTGTCCTCGAACCACACCCAATCCGGTGTCTCCACCGCGGCCAGTAGCGCCATCAGTCTTTCGGCCAGCAGATGCTGCAAGGCCTGCGCCCTGGGATCGCGCGGATCCCACAGTCGAAAGGCCTCCAGGCCCAGCAGCGTGAATGCCCAAGCCCGGGGGGAGTGAAAGCCTTCCACCGACGGCGCCGCCTCGGAAAACAGCGCTGCCGCCCACGACCGCCGCGATGCACTGGTATCGCTGTGAGCACACTGCCCGAGAGCCCACAGGGTCCGCCCGTGGCTGTCTTCCGAGCCGCTGTCTTCGAGCCAGCGACGATCGAATGACATGAAATTTCGGAAGCGCCTTGTGTCGGGGTTCCACGCGTGCTGGACAAAAGCGGCGAGCCGAGCCGTCAGCCACTCGGGCAATGGCACCTCGCCGGGGGTGTTCAGGGCACAGGCCAGCAGTAGCGCGCGGGCATTGTCATCCACGCAATAGCCATGCGAACGGTCTGGCACCGAATGAATTGCGTGTTGAATCAAGCCGGTGTCATCGCACATGGACTGGAAGTGGGCCAGGCGCATATCCGGGACAATTCTCTTGCTGACCGGGAACTTGGCCGCACGCGAGCGGCGCGCATCACCGCGATGAGTTTCCACGGCCCGCCCGTATTCGTCCATGTAGCGTTCGCCTATACGTGGCCAGGTCATGGAGCGACTGTAGGCATAAGCCTCCCGGCTCAAGCGTTCCCGGCGCTGGTCGTCGGTCAGCAACGCTGCAATCTCACGACCTACAGCGCCGGAGTCACCGAAGGGCACGAGAATTCCCCGGCCGCCCGCCAACAGTTCCCGCGCATGCCAGTACGGAGTCGAGACGATAGCCTTACCGCCACCGAAACTGTAGGCCAACGTACCTGAGGTCATCTGGGCTTCATTCAAATACGGTGTAACGTACACATCACACATCGAAATGAAGTCCAGTAGCGTGTCCTGGTCCACGAACTGGTCGAGAAAGACAATATGTTTCTCGATGCCCAGCTGTTGCGCGCGATCCCGCAGCCGGTTCCGATAGGCCTCGCCTTCGCGTCGCACCAGATTGGGATGCGTAGCGCCGAGCACGACGTACACCGCATCGGGACGACTCCGTAAAATCTCCGGCATGGCGTCGATCATGATTTCAACGCCCTTGTTCGGTGAGATCAGCCCGAAGGTCAGAATCACCGCACGACCGGCGAAACCGCGGGCGAGCTTTGATACGCCGGGATCCACAAAGGCACGATCCGGGATGCCGTGCGGAATAATCCGTATCTTTTCCTGCGGTACGCTGTAGACCGTTCGCAGCAGCTCCCTACCCTTCTCCGCCATGACGATCACGGTGGTCGATAGATCTACAATTTCTCCCACTACACGCTGCTGAACCGCGCTCGGCTCGGCGAGAACCGTATGCAGCGTCGTTACGAGCGGCATGTTGAGCTGCGTCAGCAGAGCCAGGATGTGACTGCCCGCGTCCCCGCCGAATATTCCGAACTCGTGCTGCAGACATGCCACGTCGTACTGTCCGGCATTGAGGAATCTGGCCGCCGAATGGTAGGCTTCCAGCTGCTGCTCCGGAATCTGCCAGGCAACGCTTGGCGGGTAATCGTAGTCGCGGCCCTCATCGTTCATCGCAACAATGACGGTCTCCGGTTTCGACACGGAGGCTGCAATGGCCTGCTGCAGGTCGGTGGTGAACGTGGCGATTCCGCAGCGACGCGGAAGTGAATTGCCGATAAATGCAACTCGGTGTGGCGGGCTCAGATGGCCGCCCGCGCGGTGTATACGAAGCTATTCATGGACGATACCTGTAGTGATATGCGGATCAGCCGATGTCCGATCCGCGAAGGTTACGCTGCAGTGCACCCTCGCGTCTGTTCGCGAGCGCACCGAGAGGGGAAGGATCAGGCGTCGAGCTTCAGCCGAACCGTGAATTCACTGCCCTGCCCGACTCCCGCGCTTGTGGCCGTCACCGTGCCATGGTGTGAATCCAATATGGAACGCACCAGCGCCAGGCCGATGCCCATGCCGGATTGTGTCCGGACTGCGTTGGCATCAGCCCGTACGAACAGATCAAAGATAAACGGCATTGAAACCGCGGCGATGCCAATTCCCGAATCGCGCACCTGAACCACTGCGTATCCGTCGAGCACCTGCATCGACATCTTGATTCCAGCGCCCAGGTCGGAATATTTCGACGCGTTGGCGAGCAGATTCACGAATACCTGCTCCAGCCGGCTTGCATCCCCCAGGATCCAGGTGCTCGAATCCGGCAAGCCAACCGAAAGTTGGTGCTGGCGTTCACTGAAGTCAGGAACGACGGTTTCGGCGGCCCTTCTGAGCACGATGCACAGATCGATCCGCTGCAGTTGCGGCTGCAGGCTCTCGAGGCGCGGTCCCGCCATTTGGCCCAGGCTCGCGGTTAACAGTGCAATTTGGCGCACCTGGCGTTCGATGAGTTCCTGCATCCGCTGCTGCAGCAGCTCGTCCTGGCTGCGGATGCGCAACACCGCCAGGGCATTCTGGATCGATGCCAGAGGACTGCGCAGCTCGTGCAGCAGCAGGGCCATCGACTCATCCTTGCGGCGATCTGCGGCCACCAGATCGTCGATCTGGGTCAGGAGACGCGACCGGCTTTCGCTGGTGTAAGGTTCGGGGATAAGAACCTTGCGGTGCGCCGTAATCAGTTGCGATTCACGTATTTGGAATTGACGCAAGCCTTGGTGGGCCTCCGGTCGTGGCCCAGGCTGGGCCGAGTGGGTGGCTGACATGCTTGCTCCCATTACCAGTGCGGGTCGGCGGTAAACTAACGAGAAGCTTGGCTGTGGTCTGTGCGATAGCAGACATAGGACGACTCAGGAATGGCCGCATGACGCATCCGATTGAACCGACTGGGGATTTGCAACTGCGCGAGGGTGTCGTTGCCGCCTGCCGCGACCTGGGCCGCCTCGGCCTGACGCATGGCACCTCCGGTAACGTCAGCGTGCGCCGGGACGGATCGAGCCTCTTCATCAGTCCAACCGGTCTGGCGTACGAGACGCTCGCAGCCGACGATGTGCCATTGCTGGCCCATACCGGACACTGGTTCGGACGCCGCCAGCCATCGAGCGAATGGCGTTTTCACCGTGATATTTTCCGGGCGCGCAGCGACACCGGCGCCATCGTGCACACTCATTCGCGGTACGCGACGGCACTTGCCTGCACCGGGCGTGGCATTCCCGCGTTCCACTACATGGTGGCAGTCGCCGGTGGTGGCGATATCCGCTGCGGGACATACCACACGTTTGGCTCCCAGGAGCTCTCGGACGCTGCGGTTACCGCCCTGCAAGGTCGCCGTGCCTGCCTGCTGGCCCATCATGGCGTCATAGCGCTGGGCGCCGACCTGTCGGCCGCATTGGCGTTGGCCGCGGAGGTCGAGAATCTGGCGGCACAGTATTGCGCCGCGTTGGCCATCGGGGGCATCAAACTGCTCGATGACGCGCAGATGCAGCCGGTGCTGGAGAAATTCCGCACCTACGGCCGCCAGGAGGCGGCAGACTGCGATCTGGTATTCGCAGGTACGAACCTCGACGATTTTCAGAGGCAGGCGTGAGCATGGAAAGGAACGTGCGGCGAAGCGGCGGCTCGGTGCTCGGGGTGATCGGTGGCAGCGGCGTTTATGACATCGACGGCTTGAGCAATACCCGCTGGCAGCGAATTGACTCGCCCTTCGGCGAGCCCTCCGATGAGCTGCTCTTCGGTGAACTGGCCGGACAGCAGCTGGTGTTCCTGCCGCGTCATGGGCGCGGCCACCGGATCGCACCGTCGGATATCAACTACCGCGCCAATATCGATGCGCTCAAACGCGCGGGCGTGACCGATGTGATATCCGTGAGCGCCGTGGGTTCGTTGCGCGAACACCTTGCCCCGGGCACGTTCCTGATCGTGGATCAGTTCATCGATCGGACCTGTGCGCGTACCACGACCTTCTTCGGGACCGGCCTCGTCGCGCACGTATCCATGGCACATCCGGTCTGCGACCGTCTGGGTGCGTACCTGGAGCTCGCCGCGCGCGAGGCCGGCATTGCGATGGCACGCGGCGGCACCTATCTCGTGATGGAAGGTCCGCAGTTCTCGAGTCTTGCCGAATCCGAGCTGTATCGTGGCTGGAACTGCGATGTGATCGGCATGACCAATATGCCCGAGGCCAAACTGGCTCGCGAAGCTGAGCTGTGCTACGCGACTGTGGCCATGGTGACCGACTACGACAGCTGGCACCCCGGCCACGAGGAGGTGACGGTTGATGCGATCGTGAAAGTGCTGCTGGCCAATGCCGATAAGGCACGAAGCCTGGTGAAGACGGTCGCGCCGCGCCTTGCTGCGGATCCCGCGGCAGCGGCATGCCGCTGCCGCTTCGCGCTGGAGCATGCCCTGCTCACTGCCCCCGCAGCCCGCGACCCGCAAATGGTGCAAAGACTGGAGGCCGTTGCGGGTCGGGTGCTGCGCACGCGAGGCGCGACATGACCTCTGAAAGCCCGTCGTTCGATACCCTGCGCTGGGCGGTGGACCGGCTGGAAATGCTCGACCAGCGCCTATTGCCGGCGCGCGTCGAATATCGCAGCTACGCGAGCGCCGCGGGCGTGGCCGAAGGGATCCGGACCATGGTCGTGCGGGGCGCACCGGCCATCGGATGCGCAGCCGCTTATGGCGTCGCGCTGGCTGCGCAGCAGTTGCAGGGCGCGGTGCGGACCGAGGCTCTCGCCGGCATGAACGCCGCTTTTGCACAGCTGGCAGCCAGCCGGCCGACAGCCGTCAATCTCTTCTGGAGCCTGCAGCGCATGCGCCGGGTTTGGGAGAGCTGTCAGGAACACGGCTCCCGGGACGTCGCACCAAGGCTGCTGCAGGAGGCCCACGAAATCCTGGCCGAGGATATCCGCATCAACCATTCCCTGGGCGATCACGGCGCAGCGCTGCTCGAGGACGGCGCGCGGGTGCTCACACATTGCAATGCCGGAGCGCTCGCAACGGCCGGTCATGGCACGGCGCTCGGGGTCATCCGGTCGGCCGTGGCGAGCGGCAAACGTATCAGCGTATTGGCCGATGAAACGCGGCCCTTCCTGCAAGGTGCGCGTCTGACGGCGTGGGAGCTGGTACAGGATGGCATCCCCGTCACATTGATCACGGACAGCATGGCCGGGCACATGATGGCCACCGGTCAGGTCGACGCGGTCGTGGTCGGCACGGATCGCGTCGCCGCCAATGGCGATGTGGCCAACAAGATCGGGACCTACATGGTTGCCGTGCTTGCGCACCGTCACGGCATCCCGTTCTACGTCGCCTGCCCGCTCTCGACCATCGATCTTCAGACTCCCGATGGATCCAGGATTCCCATTGAAGAGCGCTCCGTCGATGAGGTTTTGGGGCATGGCGCCGTACGGTGGGCCGCTGCCGGAGTGTCGGTGCGAAACCCGGCCTTCGATGTGACGCCGGCCGAGCTGGTCACCGCCCTGATCACGGAAAAGGGGGTCGTGCACCGGCCGAATCGCGCCAAGCTTGCCGCGCTGTTCTGAAAAGGAAGCAGGCCAACCCCGTATCCGCCACCGATTGCCGACAGAGCGGTTAGCGGCCCAGACTCACGGGGCTCCGGGGCGACTGGACCAGCCGCTTGGTTTCATCGACGATGTCGGGTTCGAAGGCCTGCGTACAGTCCTCACTGAGGCGGCGTTCGTAATCCGCGCTGCTGGCGTACAGGGACATGATCTTCATTCGCGGCGCCGGGGGCTTGCGGTCCATCTGGTCATCGTCCGTCATGCGGTGCTCCCAATTGAGGTGGTACCAGAGGAAACTGAACACTTTCTGGGACAGCGTCGGTGCGTTGCCACACCTAAAGCCCCACCCGTGATCCGCACTTATCTCGAGCTTGAGCATGAGGGCGTCATCCGATCAGTGCAGCGGAATGCGATAGATATTCTGTCGCTGCTCGGACTTCAGGAAAACATACACCGACGGATCCGCGCCAATCGAGATATCCGGCGGCTGATGCGGAATCAGCACTCCGCCGGCATTTTCTGCCGGCAACGCACTCAGGGGCAGGTCGTCCGGTCCGACTGGTAGCGCCTCCGTCCAGCCGGAATGCCCGGTCTGCTCCTGCACGTTGAGGCCGACATAAAGGGTTCGACCGTCGCGCGACCACTGTGACGGCGAGAAGCCCTTGTTGAGGATCACCGGCGGGTGGGTACTGTCCACGGGTATGATCCAGGCATCGGCGATGTGGTCGGGATTCGGCCGCATCACGACGACGGCCTTGCCATCTGGGGCGGCGCAGAACATTTCGCTGATCGGATCCGGCAGCAATCGCGATTCACCGCTGCCATTGGCCCTGATGCGATGCAGGTAACTCACGTGTTCGCCGACGCGCCTGAAGAATACGTAGTCGCCGCCGAAGGCAGGCTCATCCCCACCCCGTACCAGGAGGGTAGGTGGCGTGTGCCGGTCCAAGGGGGCAATCCAGATCTCGTGCACGTCCCCGCGCGCGATCGTGAAGGCCACCCACCGCTCATCGGGCGAGATGTCGTACCCCATGATCCCGAAACCCGTCACCAGGGGTTCGAGTCGGACCGAAGTGATGTCCATGCGCGACAGCGACAGTGACAACGCCTCGTTGCGCGCCGTCAGGAAGTACACCCGCTGCGCATCCCCGGAGAGCCAGGGCGCGAAGACTCTGCCCTCGGTCGTCAGAACGCGCTCGCCTTGCGCATTGTGGAACCAGATTGAGGACTGCGTGAGACCAATGGACGTGAGCAGCGAACGGCCATCGGGCGCGGCGAAAACACCCTGTTCTTCGCCGGGACCAAAGGTGATCTGCTCCAGCTGGCCATGGGGAAAACGCTGGCGCCATAAATGGCTGTTGTAGCTCGCAACGCCTGAGAAGTACATCCACCTGCCATCCGGAGACCATGCCGCGAAGACACAGCCGAACGGTGGTCCGACGGCGTATCCGGGTGATGCGCCGTCGAAGGCAGCGACGCGGCAAGGCCCGAACCATCCCGTGGGATCCATCTCCGCGATGAGAACGGACTTCCGATCGGGCGACAGGTAGGAGAAATGGGCCATGCCGCGCTCATGGCTCGGCAGGTAGATCTGGCGCTGTGCTGACCGATCATCCAGCGAGGTGACGACGCCCAGTCGCATACCGTCCTTGAATTCCGAGTACAGCACTTGACGCGGACCAACATAGGTCAGGCCCTGGGCATTCGGCAGCAACCGGATCGGTGCCGCCTGTCCCGTCACCGGAACCATCCAGGTGTCCCAACTTCCATGGTGCAGATCGATCTGGGTGTACAGGACGTTCGCACTGTCCGGCGTGAACGCCGGCGCCCAGATGGGATCATTAACCACATCGGTGAGTTTGATGGGCTCCCCATTGGGAAGCACTTTGAGCCAGATCTGTCCGTGGCCCTGGAAGGCTGCGCCGTTGCGGATGAACGCCAGCATGTGACCGTCGGGAGAGAGCACGGGCGCCACGGCGCCGTCCGTCACATCCGTCAATTGCTCGAACTCGGAAGGGTCGGTGACGGGCCGGTTGCGCCCTAGCCAAAGCGACAGGGAAACGGCCGACAGCACCACTACGCCCGCGACCGCTGCCACCACCAGCCAACCGCTTCGCGCCGACTTTGCCGTACTGCCACCCGACGGCGGTGCAGGCTCCGTTGCCGGACTGAAACGCTCATGGGGAAGTACCGTGACCGGCGCAATGAACTTATAACCCCGCCCGGGCACCGTCAGGATGAAGCGCCGCTCACCAGCTGTCTCCCCCAATGCCTTGCGCAGGGCGAGGATGCATTGGTTCAGATTGTTCTCTGACACGATGGTCTTGGGCCAGACCATCGCCATGAGTGCGGATTTGTCGACGATCTCCCCGGCGCGCTCCACCAGAAATCGCAGTGTTGCAAAGGCGCGTGAGGGCAGGGGCAGGCTCTCCCCGGCCGGTGAGATCAGCATCTGCAGCGACGTATCGAGGCGGAAGCCCCCGAATTCGTAGTTGTGTGAACTGGTCTCATCCATAGATAACGGATCCGCAGGTATCCGTCCGGTCCGCTGCGCATGACGCACTGCGATACGAACCTTTCATTTTCGCTTTCAATATACCCCCGGCCGCTGTGCACCGCACTGCCGGTACTCACAGACGCTCTGCCGTCCTGCGTACACCTGTTGTCACCGCAAGCGCCTGATCACGGCACCACCAAACAGCGGCACGCGCGTCATTCCGGAATTGAGCGCGCCGTGCGCCCCCGCGCCACAACTCCCGGCATGCGGGCTCTCGACAAATCCGGCAGGGTGCGAGGCGTCACCAGCAGTCCGCTGATGAACGCTGCGATTACCACCGAAAGCCTTTCTCGGCGTGGCAGTTCGGCCGTGCGTAATAGTCGTAAAATCCGTAAAATTCGTATAATCTGACGACGATGTTGATTCCCCGGGAGATTCTTGAGTGGCTCGAGTACCAGCTAGCGAGTTTCAGCGCGAATTCGGCCGCCTACGCGGAGTGGCGCACCGTGAAGCGGTGATTGTGACCAGCCATGGGCGCGACGATGTAGTGCTGGTCTCTGCCGAGGAATACCAGCGCCTGCGGAGCCTCGACCGGCGTGCTATGCACGTGTCCGAGCTCAGTCAGGAGGAGATCGCCGCGCTGGATTCGGTGGAAATTCCTGCCGAGGCTGCGCGGTACAACCACGAAATGACCTGACCGCAGACGGATGGCACTCAAGCCACCTGTGCCCGGCAGGGCAACACCATCTACGGCTATTTGCCGCCGCAGCTGATGCACCTCGTCTTGGCACAGGTCAGGCCCGTCACGCCGACAAGGCGCGCGCCTCAAAAAGACGGATCGGCCGCGGATCGACCCGTTTTATATACAGGATGCGACGCCTGCCCTCCTCATTGATCAGCCGTTCGCCGTCCTCCTTGGAAAAAGGACAAGGACGTTGCGCGAGGTGCCGCAATCCGGGTTGTGGTAGATCGTGACCGCGGTCATGGCTTCACCACGACTGGCCGAGGCGTGCGCTCATACCAGTCCTTGGAGCGGTTGACGATGTTGACCACCAGCAGCATCACGGGGACCTCAATCAGCACGCCGACCACGGTGGCAAGCGCGGCTCCGGAATGAAAGCCAAATAGACTGATCGCCGCCGCCACGGCCAGCTCGAAGAAGTTCGAGGCGCCGATCAGCGCCGAGGGGCAGGCGACGTTGTGACTTTCACCGACGGCACGATTGAGCCCGTAGGCCAGGGCGGAGTTGAACAGCACCTGAAATAAAATCGGCACCGCCAGCAAGGCGATCACGAGGGGTTGGTGCAGGATCTCCTCGCCCTGGAAGGCGAACAGGAGCACCAGGGTGGCCAGCAGGGCGGCGATCGACCATGGGCCGATGCGGTGCAGGGCAGCCGCCAAGGCGTCGGGACCGCGCCGCAGCAGAAAGTACCGCCAGGCTTGGGCGATGGCGACCGGGATCAGGATGTAGAGCACGACCGAAGTCAGCAGCGTGCCCCAGGGCACTGTGATCGCGGATATGCCCAGGAGCAGAGCCACCAAGGGGGCGAAGGCAACCACCATGATGGTGTCATTCAGAGCCACCTGGGAGAGCGTAAAGAGCGGATCTCCGTCGGTCAGACGACTCCACACGAACACCATGGCCGTGCAGGGGGCCGCGGCCAGCAGGATCAGGCCGGCGATGTAGCTGTCCAGCTGGTCGGCCGGCAGCAACGGCGCAAAAACGTGCCGGATGAAAATCCAGCCCAGCAGCGCCATCGTGAAGGGCTTCACCAGCCAGTTCACGAACAGCGTGACGCCGATGCCCTTCACGTGGCGACGGATTTGGCCCAGGGCACCGAAGTCCACCTTCAGCAGCATCGGGATAATCATGATCCAGATCAGTAGCCCCACCGGCAGATTGACCTGCGCGATCGACAGGCCGCCGATCAACTGAACGGGTCCCGGCAGGAGCTGGCCCAAGGCGATGCCCACCACGATACAGAGGAAGACCCAGACAGTAAGGTAGCGCTCGAAGACACTCATTCAGGGGACTCGGTGTGGGGCATTTTGCCGATGGCCGCCATTTCATTCCGGATGCGGGACGGATCGAGGCTTGCGAGCGGCAGGTTCAAAAAGCGCTCGATGCGGGCCTGCAGCTGCTTGTAGGCCAGATCGAAGGCGGCGCGCTTGTCACTGTCGCTGCCCTGGACCGCTGCCGGATCAGGAATCCCCCAATGGGCGCTGGCGGGATTGCCGAGCCACACCGGGCATACCTCACCTGCCGCGTTGTCACATACCGTGATGATGAAATCAAAATGCGGGCTCGAGGCCACGGCGAACTCGTCCCAGCTCTTGCTGCGCAGTCCATCGGTCGGAAAGCCGAGCTTCTTCAGCAGCTCCAGAGCGTACGGATTCACCCTGCCGCTCGGGTGACTGCCGGCACTGAAGGCGCGGAAGCGCTCCTTCCCCAGACGATTGAGAATCGACTCGGCAAGAATGCTCCGAGCGGAGTTTCCGGTGCACAAAAAGAGGATGTTGAAGGTCCGTTTATCCACAGGGTATCCCCGACACTTGCGTCCCAAGAGGTTTGGTCATGCAAACGGCCGAGGCCGGGCATAACAATGTGAACTCGGCACTGCGCTTCACCACATCCGGCACATCCATCCTGTCAGTGGTTTGCGATGACCCAGAAGTGCGGGCCCGTGGCGCTATCCAGATCCAGTGTTGGCAACCCTGCGTCGGGTGGGTTCATGAGCAGCAGGCGGAAGCCGCTTTTGTCTCAGGCGTACAGCACGACTGATCTGCAGTGGCGTTCACCGGTACGCAGCAAGCACTCGATCTCGCAGCAATCTCCTCATCCGCGCCATAGATCAGGATCGTGCCCAGGGTGTGGAACGTCTCCCATGCCGTGCCGGAGGGGTCCATAACCCAGTACTTGTCGGAGTTCGCGTAGCAGCATGCCGCTGCGCTCTGCTCGAGCAAGGCATTATCGGCCCGTACCAGCTGATCCCGCATGGCCGCGAGCTCCTCCGCGGATTCCACCTGCATTCCTAGGTGGTTAACACCATCCCTTGCGCCTCGATCCGATATGGCGAAGTTGATGCGCGGATCATCGAGCATCCATTTGGCGTAATCGCTCTTGAGCACCACGGGCCGCGCCTCGAATAGCGCGCTGTAGAAACGTACGGCGTGGGGGATGTCTTTGACAGTCATGTTCACATGGAAACGCTTCATGCGGCTCTTTCCGATTTACGAGATTTCGTGGGAACACTGGCCGGCAGGCAGTTCGGCAGACAAGCGCTGTCGCTCTGGCTGCAACAGCGCTCTGTGAGAAACGTAATAAGGCTAGACATGGCAGAGTAGTCGGCTGTGTAGATGCGTTGGCGACTGACGCGCCGCTGTGTGATGAGCCCTGCACGCTCTAGGGCTTGCACGTGGAAGGTCAGCGACGAAGGTACCAGCCCGACACGCTCAGCGATGGCGCCGGCAGGCAATCCCTCCGGCCCGCGCTCAACCAGCAGCCGAAAGATGCGCAGTCGATGTTCGTGCGCCAAAGCGCTCAGTGCGGTAATGACGTCAGCGGTTTTCATGCAATACGATATTACGGGTATTGTCGCAATGTCAACCAAAAATAGGTGCTCCCCGGAGGCAGTACGGCCGGGTCGGTCTTAGCCTTATAATTATCTGCACCGAGACTCGCTGGGCATCCGCCTCCGGCCTACCGTTGGCGAAGGACCAAAACCAGCACATGCTCGCACCGGCGCAAGAGATCAGTAAGGTCCGTCAGACGGGTTGACGCATTAAGATGTGTACGGCATAAAGAGGCTTCACTTTGCCCCGCAAAGTCACTTACGCCGGCGGCTCAGAAATCCGTCCTACAACAGAAAAAGCACAAACCACCCCCATGGCACGCAGCAGGTATCCTTTAGCGGTGATCGTCGTGTTACTCGCATCCAATCCGGCCACGCGCGCCTGTGCGGATGGTTTGGGTCCAAGCGATTTCTTCCACGATGCCGGCCTTTACTTTACTGCCCCGCTTCGCTGGGACGAAGAGGATTGGCTGTACTTCGGTGGAACTCTGGCGGCGATCGGCGCCGCACATGCCTTCGATGGGCGGGTCCGGGACGGCTTCGTCGGCCCCCATCCGGCGCTCAACAGTCAAGATCCGAACAGCACACGCGATGCGATTCCAACGGCCGCGCTATTCGCCGGTACGTGGCTGGTATCTACCGTAATAGGGGATGAGTACGGCAAAGGCGAGTCCTACACCATGATAGAGGCGGGAATCTTCAGCTCCGTCACCGTGGAAGGGCTGAAGTTCGCAGCGGAAAGAGCGCGACCGAATGCCACATTGAGTCCCAACGATTGGCGGGCTGGCGGCAGTTCCTTTCCGTCGCTGCATGCGAGCGCGGCTTTCTCTATTGGAACGGTGTTCGCCGAGTCCGGCGATGACGAGTACCGATGGATTCGCCGGTTCATCGGCTATGGCGTGGCTGGCGCTACCGGGTATTTGCGGCTGCACGACAACGCGCATTGGTTGTCGGATGTTGTCGCTGGCGCAGCCGTTGGCGTTGCGACGGCGCACTTCTCAATGAACCGCCGATTGGAGCGCGTTGACCACCTTGCGGGTCTAAATCTCTCGGTAGTCCCCATATCGGGGGGCGGACTTGAGTTGACCTTCTCGTTGCCGATGAACTAACGCGTTGCGGGGGTTTTGCGTGCTGCTACCCTGGCGCGAATCCGACGCTCAGAAAACGTGTCTGCATGCGGATCGCCGGTCAGCGAATGCACCAGGCGCGCACCCGTTCCTCCTGAAGGAACGCTTCGGCCTGTGCGCCTCTCAGGAGGGCCAGTTTCGCCAGCAGACCTGCCTCTGTGCAAGTCGCAGCGTGAACGGTCACTGAACGCGGGGCATCCGGAATGGGCCAACCGGAATGCGGGTCGAGAACGTGCCCATACCGCACCCCGCTGGCCTTCACGACCCGGTAGGTGTCGCCGCTTGTCGCCAAGGCCCCCTGGCTTATTTCCAATAGGCCTGATGTGGCGCCCGCCTGATCCACATCCGCAATGGCGACATGCCATGGGCTGCCGTCTCGCCTTGGGCCTGAGACCCGAAGATCGCCTCCGAGATTGACTAGCAGCGGCACCTCACTTTGCGCAGTGGCCAAGCTCAGCGCGCGGTCCACTGCGTACTCCTTGCCGATCCCACCAAAATCGATTTCCATGCCGGGGGCCAGCCGCAGCACCGGTCGGTTCCATGCGACGCGGTGCCAACCGATGAACCGGAGGATCTGCTGCACGGCTGAGGGCTCCGGAGGAGTTGCTATCCCATCAAAGCGCCACACGCGTCGCAGTGCGCCGGAGGTGATATCGAAGCGGCCCTCACTCAGCTCGTAGCAGGTCACGGCATAGTCAATAAGGTCGGAGGTCTCCTCATCCAGCAGAACATCCTGACCATCATTCTGATTGATCGTCGTCAATGCGCTCGGGCGGTAGCGCGAATACTTTGCCTCAATGCGCAGCGCTTCGCCCTTTACAATCTCTCCGATTCGAGTCCCAACGGCTGCATCATCGGTGTCGACCACGACCATGCAGGGGCTCGCCATTGCCTGGAACTGAGTGATCGCACCGTGTTTTTCGCTGTTGGCTGCCATCGCTCAGAAAGCATAGCTATATCCGAGAAGAACCGTCACGGCAGTGAGGGTCGGAAACAGATTCTGTTGCCGCAACTGACCGATGGCGAAGCCAGGTGAGCCATTGCCGATTTGCTCGTAATATTCGATACGGATGCTGACTTCAGAGCCCACATCCAACGGCAATCCGAACTTCAACCCGTAGGTCAGTGCGTGGAAGTTGGCAAGCCGCGTATCTGCCGAGGCGTACTCGGGAAGCGGCTGACCCTCGACCAGATAGTAATCATAGAAGTTCGCCGCTCCTTGTTTGTAGTAGCGGGCGTGGGGTTCCAGATACAGATCGCCAGGGAGCATGTAGCGATAGCGAAGGTCGGCGGTAATGGACTTGATTCCCCAGTCATCCCGGTATCCGCGAAGATCCACCTCCACGATGTCCTTTGAGAGATGGATCTTGTTCTCAAGATACACACTCTGTTTGCGCCGATGGTCCGGCCGGTTTTCGTAAAGCTGGGAAACCGGCTGTCCGCTGATCGAGTCCACAACGGATATAATCTTGTAGGGGTCGTTTTCGTAACCATGACTGTTGGAGTACGAATAACTCAGGGACGTGAGCCAGCGGCGAGTCATGACCTGTGTCAGCCCGAGCACGGCATCGACCTCACTGCGACGAGCATCCGGGCCCTTCCACTCCCCATTCATGACCGTCAGTGGCGTTGGGGTTCCGCCCAGGGGAAAGGACAGATCCGACTCATAGTTCACACCTGCGTTGAGCGTCGTGTTGTGTTGGTTGAAATCCCTGGACACCCCCAGGTTGACGGTTTCCGCCCGATAGTCGTGTTCCTTTGAATAGGTCAGCCCTCCGTTAACCGTAAAGCCGGCATCCAGGGTTTGCTGCCAACCCGCGTTCACGGCGTAGCGCAGGTCCTGGAAGCTGTTGTCCAGGGGATAGGTATTCGCGGGGACCGTGCGGGTCGCGGCCAGCGTCTGGGTGGTCGCGCCGGTGGCCGGAGGCACCAGCGTCACGACCGACCCGCCGGAGGCCGTGGTGACGGTGACGGGAGTTCCTAAGGGGATTATTTTGTACGGGCGTACGTAGCTCTGGGGCAATGTGGAGGGCACCGCGCCCGACTGCTTTCGGGAATGCCGCGAACCGTGGTCGACCGGCAGCCTCTGGCCGGAAGCAGCGCGGAATGACGGGCATTGGGTGGCAGGTACAGCGGATGGTTATAGGCCGCACTGACTGCGTTGCGCTCCTGGTGCGCGAGCTGCAGCTCGATGTGATCGTGCTGCCAGCCCTGCTCGTGGCCATGGCGTGCAGCAGTGGCGGCAGGTCGGCGGCATCGATCCGGGAGTAGTTGCGGCGCTTACGCGGCTTCAGCACATCCGCCGGCTTGATGTCTGCAACGGGGTTGTGCGTCGCCAGGTCGTTGGCGATGGTATACCGCATGATCTTGCCGCAGGTGTTGAGGACCCGCTTGGCGGTGTCGAGCGCTCCGCGATCCTCGATCCTCGATCTTCCTGACGGCATCACGAAAATCAGCGGTGGTCAGATCCGACAACTTCGATGCGCCGAACTCCGGAAAGACGTCCGCTTCCAGGCGGCCCAGCACGTAGTGCGCATGACGCTCGTGCCGCTTCGCCTTCCAGTGCGCATGCCAGTCGCGCGCCACGACTTCGAACGTCTTCTCCGACGCATCGCGCTCGGCGCCGGGATCGACGCGGTCCGCCAGGAGTTGCTTCGCGCGCTGGTGTCGCCCGGTGATATCCCAGCCCCGTTGTCGCGGCTCCTCGGACGGCGTGCGCTGCGCAGTAGGAAGCTCCGTCAGGAGATTTGGGATGTGGTCGTTCAGTGTCGGGAGGTCGAGATGCCGCGCTGCAGGCAGCGCACGGACTTGTGCGCGCCACGCGGCAAGCAAAGCCTCGCGCTCGCCTTCAATAAGCTCGGCAAGCTGGTCGAGACCGTCGATCGTCATTTGCTCTCCTGTTATACCACCGCCATGAACGCCAACATCCTCGCTCACGCAGCGGTCGGGCGTGGTCAAGCCTGCGCGCAAACGCCTGAGCTAATGCGCGAGGTGCGTGATTACGAAGCCAATGGCGATCACGGCGAAGCTCGCGTGCCGAGGATGAAAGAATAGCTTTTGGTGATTTCGGCTCCGAAGAGAAATATTTGGGCCGAATAATAGGTCCAGAGCAGCAGGACCAACAATGATCCGGCTGCTCCATAGACGGACGAAAATGCGCTCTTTCCCAGATAGTACCCGATCGCGAATTTCCCCATATTGAAGAGGATGGCCGTCACCGAGGCGCCGACCCATACATCGCGCCAATTCAAGTGCTCTTGCGGCACGTATTTGTAGACGAGCGCGAATAGAGCGGCGGAGATAACCCCGCTCAAGAGCACGTCGACGGCGAATATCGACACCTGCCATTCGCCCAGGTAGGAGGAAAGCCACGCACCCACTGCGGCAAGGATTGTACTCACCAGCAAGGAAACCATTAGCAAGAAACCGACCGCAAATACCAATCCTAAGGACAAGAATCTCG
>Ga0302316_10000197_pt1 | contig 54395 bp, 46 predicted proteins | sample III_Palsa_N3_2_FD_200456 | JGI IMG/M metagenome (GOLD analysis project Ga0302316, IMG submission 200456) | Peat permafrost microbial communities from Stordalen Mire near Abisko, Sweden - III_Palsa_N3_2 | ecosystem: Environmental > Terrestrial > Soil > Palsa > Peat permafrost | place: Sweden...
CCGTGTCGGGATGCCTTTGTCAGGGTTCAGCAGGCCGGGCGGGTCGAAAGCCCGCTTGACCGCATGGAACGCATCGCGCTCCTCGGGTGAGAACTGCACGCACATCGAATTGATTTTTTCTATGCCAACGCCATGCTCGCCCGTCACGGTGCCGCCCAGTTCGACGCAGGTCTCGAGGATGTCGCTGCCGAACGCCTCGGCCCGGTGCCACTCGTCCATATCGTTGCCGTTGAACAGGATCAGCGGGTGCATGTTGCCGTCGCCGGCATGGAAAACGTTCATGCAGCGCAACTGATACTTTTTCTCCATCGCTTCAATGCGTGCGAGCAACGGCCCGATACTGCGGCGCGGCACGGTGCCGTCCATGCAGTAGTAATCGGGCGAAATGCGGCCCGCGGCCGGGAACGCATTCTTGCGTCCGGACCAAAAGCGCAGACGTTCCTGCTCGGAGCGGGAGATCTGGATGCGCGTCGCGCCCTGTTCGCGCAGCACGGCCGTCATGCGGACGATTTCGTCGGCCACTTCTTCAGTCGTGCCGTCCGATTCGCATAGGAGAATCGCGGCAGCGTCCAGGTCGTATCCGGCCTTGACGAATTCTTCGACGGCGCGCGTCGCGGGTTTGTCCATCATTTCCAGTCCGGCCGGAATGATGCCCGCTGCGATGATGCCGGCGACCGCATCGCCGCCTTTCACCACGTCGTCGAAACTCGCCATGATGACCTGTGCGGTCTGCGGCTTGGGGATCAGCTTGACGGTGATTTCGGTGACGATGGCGAACATGCCTTCGCTGCCGATCATCACGGCCAGCAGATCGAGCCCCGGCGCATCGGGCGCGAGCGAGCCGAACTCGACCACTTCGCCTTCCATCGTAACGGCCCGCACGCGCAGCACGTTGTGCACGGTGAGACCGTACTTGAGGCAATGGACCCCGCCGGAATTTTCCGAAACGTTGCCGCCGATCGTGCAGGCGATCTGCGAAGAAGGATCGGGTGCGTAGTAGAGCCCGTAGGGCGCAGCCGCCTCGGAGATGGCGATGTTGCGCACGCCCGGCTGAACGGTCGCGGTGCGCGCGTACGAGTCCACTTCCACGATTTTCCGGAAGCGCGCCAGCGATACCACCACGCCGTGGCGGATCGGCATGGCGCCGCCCGACAGCCCCGTGCCGGCGCCGCGCGGGACGATGGGCACGTCGAGCCGGTGGCAGATCTGCACGATCCGCTGCACCTGCGATTCGGTTTCCGGCAATGCCACTGCGAGCGGCAGCCGGCGGTATGCCGCAAGGCCGTCGCACTCGTAGGCGACGGTGTCTTCCTCGCGGTACAGCAGGCAATGGGTCGGCAGCACGGCCATCAGTGCCTGCACGACCTCGCGTTGGCGCTGCGCGAGCACTTCAGCCGACAGCTCGGCGGGTGCATTCATGTTTCCTCTCCTCGTACTCCGGTGCGCCGGGCGCGCGGGTTTGCCGCGCGAGGTATTTCAGGTGCCAGCGGGGCGGCCTATGGGGTGACCTATCGGTGCCCTAAGCGGCCCACGCGAAAATCTTCCCGGGATTCATGAGGTTACGCGGGTCGAGTGCATGCTTGATCGAACGCATGGTATCGACGGCGACCTCACCGTGCTCTTCCAGCAGGAAGCCCATCTTGTGCAACCCGACCCCGTGTTCGCCCGTGCAGGTGCCATCCATCCGCAGCGCGCGCTGCACGATGCGCTGGTTGAGCCGCTCGGCTTCCGCGAGCTCTTCGGGCTTGGCCGGGTCGATCAGGATCGCGACGTGGAAATTGCCGTCACCCACATGACCGACGATCGGGCAGGGCAGCGGCGAGGCCAGCAGGTCCTGCTCCGTTTCGACCACGCATTCCGCGAGTCGCGAGATCGGCACGCAGACATCAGTGGTGACTGCGCGGCAGCCAGGCTTCAGTTGCAACATCGCGAAGTAGGCGTTGTGCCGGGCGTTCCACAGACGGCTGCGGTCTTCCGGACGGGTGGCCCATTCGAAGCCTTCACCAGCGTTCTGCGCGGTGATTTCCTGCACCGTTTCCGCCTGTTCCTTCACGCCGGACTCGGTGCCGTGGAATTCGAAGAAGAGCGTGGGCGCCTCGCGCAGCGTGAGGTTCGAGTGGCGGTTGATCGAGCGGATGGCGAGCGAATCTACGAATTCCACGCGTGCAATCGGGACACCCATCTGGATGGTCTCGATGACGGCGCGCACGGCATCGCCCATCGAAGGAAACGTGCATACCGCTGCCGAGACGGCCTCCGGTTGCGGATAAAGCCGCAAGGTGATTTCGGTGATGACGCCGAGCGTGCCTTCCGAGCCGACAAAGAGGCGCGTCAGGTCGTACCCGGCCGCCGACTTGCGGGCCCGCGTGCCGGTCTTGATGAGACGGCCGTCCGCCAGCACGACGGTGAGGCCGAGCACGTTCTCGCGCATCGTGCCGTAGCGCACGGCGTTGGTACCCGATGCACGCGTCGCCGACATGCCGCCGATGCTGGCATCCGCGCCGGGATCGATCGGGAAAAACAGGCCTGTGTCGCGCAGCGCCTCGTTCAGTTGTTTGCGTGAAATGCCCGGCTCGACGGTGACGGTGAGGTCTTCTGCGTTAATCGACAGGACCTTGTTCATCTCCGACAGATCGATCGACACGCCGCCCTGTACCGCCAGCAGATGCCCTTCCAGCGACGACCCGTTGCCGTAGGGAATGATCGGCACATCATGCTGGCCGCATAATCTGACAATGGCCTGCACCTCTTCCGTATTGCGCGCGAATACTACGGCGTCAGGCAATTGCGGATCGAACGGCGATTCGTCACGGCCATGATGGGCGCGCACGGCTTCGGCGATCGAAACCCGCTCGCCAAAGACGGATTTGATCGATGTGAGGAGTTCAGCGGGGAAGGGGCGGCGCAAGGGTGCCGGCGGCGCGGGATGATTCACACGTGTCTCCTGATGACGGGCTTGGCGTCTGTAGCTTCTGATTCATTTTACGCCGAACGCCGGGCTTTACGCCGAACCGCGGCGCCTCGCCGGCTAGCCGAACCTATAATGGCCGCGACATCGGGACCCGGCATCGGGCAGGCAGCTACGAGAAGGCATCCCACACTGAAAGGACGGCGCATATCATGGGTCACCGCTTGAGCAAGATTGCCACCCGGACGGGCGACGACGGCACCACGGGCCTCGGCGACGGCCGCCGTGTCCGCAAGGACGACGCGCGAATCACAGCCATTGGCGAAGTGGATGAGCTGAACTCGAATCTTGGCGTCTTGCTGTGCGAAACCCTGCCTGAGAACGTGCGCCTGGCGCTGACTGCCATCCAGCACGACCTGTTCGACCTGGGCGGCGAGCTCTGCATTCCGGGCCATACGATAATCACGGACAAGCATCTGGCCCGGCTCGACGGCTGGCTTGATGCCTACAACGCGACATTACCGCCGCTGAAGGAATTCATCTTGCCTGGCGGCTCGCGTTCAGCGGCGCTCGCGCATGTCTGCCGGACGGTGTGCCGCCGCGCCGAACGCGCCATCGTGGCGCTCGGCCAGAACGAGGCGATTAATGCTGCGCCTCGTCAATATGTGAACCGCCTGTCCGATCTGCTGTTTGTGCTGGCGCGCGTGTTGAATCGCGTGGATGGCGGTAACGACGTGCTCTGGCAGCACGAGCGCGGCGCGAAGTAAGCAGCCCGGGCGCAGCGACATAAGCCGCGCAACGCAAGCAGCAAAGAGAGGTGCGAAGCGCCTTAGCCGATCTCCAGCGTGACCGGCTTGCCGATCCGGCTCATCATTTCGACCAGCGTGTCGATGGTGAATTTGGTGGTCTTCTTGTTCACCACGTCCGACACGCGCGGGCGCGACACCATCAGGATCGCGGCGGCTTCGGCCTGCTTCAGGTGGTGTTCGTCGATCCATGTAGACAGTTCGGTCATCAACTGTTCCTTGAGGAGCCGCGTGTCGTTGATCTCCTTTTGCGATACGGCGTGCAGCTGTGCGGCTTCCTCAGCGGGGAAACCCAGCTCGAGGAACAGGTTTGCACCCGGCTTCGTCACATGACGGATTTTGGTGTCGATGGTCATTGGTATGTCCTTGTCTCGTTGAACACTGCGCGATAGCGCGCCTCTGCAATAGCCCGGTCGTGCCGGCTCGTGACCTGGCTCTGTTTCTGGAAGCAGTGCAGCACATAGATGGCCTCCACGAACTTCGTCACGTACATCACCCGGTAAATACCGTTGGCTTCATTGATACGGATTTCACGCGTACCGGAGCCGACGGCAGCAAACGGTTTCCAGTCGTCGGGGTCAAGCCCGGCCTGGACTTTACTGAGTTGGAAACCGGCCTTCCGGCGTGCCTCGTCCGGAAAGGCCAATAAATCGTCAAAGCTTGAACCCACCCAGCGAATTTCTTTGTCCCACTGCATGTACGTCCTTCATGTATAAAATTGTATACCCGTTACCCAAAAGCAGCAAGATGCATCTGCTTCCACCATGGGTAATGACAGTACAAGGACGTGACGTGAACGAACATTCAGCCAAATGGCCAGTGCAAAGGGAAACGGCCCGACCGACGTAAGCCGGTTGGGCCGTTTTGGCAGGTAGACGACCGCGCGTGCGACCGTGCTAATGCATGCAGGCGAGCATGTAGACGCTTTCCGCTTAATTCCCGCTGCCGCGCGTGACGCGGCGCTGCTTGACCGCTTCGGCGAGGCCTTCCAGAACGCCGAGGCTTTCGTCCCAGCCGATGCAGGCATCGGTCACGCTCTGGCCGTAGGTCAGCTCGCAGCCTTCCTTCAGGTCCTGGCGGCCGGCCACCAGATGCGATTCCACCATCACGCCGATGATCCGCTCGTCGCCACCAGCGATCTGGCGGCCGATGTCCGCGCACACTGGAATCTGGTTCTCGTGCTTCTTCGAGCTATTGGCGTGGCTCGCGTCGATCATCAGACGCGCCGCGAGGCCTGCCTTGCCGATATCGGCGCAGGCGGCGTTCACGCTATCAGCGTCGTAGTTCGGCGTCTTGCCGCCGCGCAGGATGATGTGGCAGTCCTCATTGCCGGCCGTCGAGACGATCGCGGAGTGACCGCCCTTCGTCACCGACAGGAAATGGTGCGGTTGCGACGCGGCCTTGATGGCGTCGACGGCGATCTTCACATTGCCATCGGTGCCGTTCTTGAAGCCCACTGGACATGACAGGCCGGAGGCCAGTTCGCGATGCACCTGCGACTCGGTCGTGCGCGCGCCGATTGCGCCCCACGAGATCAGGTCGGCGATGTATTGCGGGCTGATCATGTCGAGATATTCGGTGCCGGCCGGCAGGCCGAGTTCGTTGATGCGCAGCAACAGTTCGCGCGCGGTGCGCAGACCGTCGTTGATCTTGAAGCTGTTGTCCATGTGCGGGTCGTTGATGAGACCCTTCCAGCCCACCGTCGTACGCGGCTTTTCGAAGTACACGCGCATCACGATCTCGAGCTCGCCCGCGAAGCGCTTGCGCTGTTCGACCAGACGTCCTGCGTATTCGAGCGCGGCCTTGGTGTCGTGGATCGAGCACGGTCCGATGATGACAATCAGGCGATCTTCCATGCCGTGCAGGATGCGGTGCATCGACTGGCGCGAATGGTAGATCAGGTTCGACACTGACTCTTCGCAGGCGAATTCGCGGATCAGATGGGCGGGCGGCGTGAGTTCTTTCAATTCTCGAATTCGGACATCGTCAGTGTTGTGCGGGGGCATGGTTGTTCTCCAGGATTCAATTCGTAGCGTGCGTGTTGTATTCGCTCGGGGCGAAAAAAAACCGCCAGACTCGCTGGCGGTTTTTCGGGAATTTCGGGTGCCTTACGTGCACTAACACCCCTCTCGATCCGCCAGCGGTCTGAGATGCCAGAAAAAGTAAAAATAAAACTTGGCGGACATGGCGAAAGTAAGGTTGTGCGTCAAAAAGGGTGGATGACTTTATAACCCGGGTAGTCTCGATTGACAACCAGCAGGGGCTAAAAATGCGGACAATCCGCACACTTCATGCAAAATTTGCGTGAAGTGTGCGTTTTTGGAGGCTTAGGCGGTTCCGCCTACCGTCATCTTCTCGATGCGCAAGGTCGGCTGACCAACGCCCACCGGCACGCTCTGGCCTTCCTTGCCACATACGCCGACGCCGGAATCCAGCGCCATATCGTTGCCGATCATGCTGACGAACTTGAGCGATTCCGGGCCGCTGCCGATCAGCGTCGCACCCTTGACCGGATACGTCACCTTGCCGTCTTCGATCATGTAGGCCTCGGATGCCGAGAACACGAATTTGCCGTTGGTGATGTCGACCTGACCGCCCCCGAAATTCACCGCGTACAGGCCGTTTTTCACCGAGGCGATGATTTCCTGCGGATCCTTGTCGCCGTTCAGCATGTAGGTGTTGGTCATGCGCGGCATCGGCAGGGCGGCGTACGATTCGCGGCGCGCGTTGCCCGTCACCGGCATCTTCATGAGGCGGGCGTTCAGCGTGTCCTGGATATAACCCTTCAGGATGCCATCCTCGATCAGCGTGGTGCACTGGGTCGGATTGCCTTCGTCGTCGATATTGAGCGAGCCGCGGCGGTTCGGCAGCGTGCCGTCGTCGACCACCGTGACGCCCTTGGCTGCGACGCGCTCACCGATTTGTCCGGCGAACGCCGACGATCCCTTGCGGTTGAAGTCGCCTTCCAGACCGTGGCCGATCGCTTCGTGCAGCAGCACGCCGGGCCAGCCCGGTCCGAGCACGACGGTCATCGCGCCGGCCGGGGCCGGGCGGGCGTCGAGGTTGACCAGCGCGGCATGTACGGCGTCGTCGACGTACTTCGACAGCACGGCGTCAGTGAAGTAGCCGTAATCGAAGCGGCCACCGCCGCCGCCGCTGCCGATCTCGCGGCGGCCGTTCTGCTCGGCGATCACGGTAACGGAGACGCGCACGAGCGGCCGGATGTCCGCGGCGAGCACGCCGTCACTGCGCGCCACCAGCACCACGTCGTATTCGCCAGCGAGACCTGCCATCACCTGGGTGATGCGCGGGTCGCGGCTGCGCGCCATCTGTTCGACGCGCTCAAGCAGCTTGACCTTGGCGGTCGCGTCGAGCGAATGCAGCGGATCGGACGGCAGATACAGATCGCGCCCGGCAATGCCGGTCAGCGAGGGGGCCACCTTGATCTTCTGCTTGCCGCCGCCGGCCTTGGCGATCGAGCGGGTGGCGAGCGCTGCCTGGCGAATGGCCTCAGGCGACAGATCGTCCGAGTAGGCAAACGCCGTCCGGTCGCCCGAGACGGCGCGCACGCCCACCCCTTGATCGATGCTGAAGCTGCCAGATTTCACGATGCCTTCTTCAAGACTCCAGGCTTCGCTGCGGGTGGCCTGGAAATACAGGTCCGCGTAGTCGATGCGGTGCGTGAAGATCTCGGCGAGCGTGCGTGACAGCAGAGCTTCGTCGAGGCCATAGGGCGTGAGGAGGACGTCCTTGGCAGTGGCGAGATTACGGATACCGGGTTCGATGATGTTCATGCGAAGTGTCTTCTGCTCGATACAAAGGGGTTCGGTTGGCGCACGCGCATCACATACATGGGTGGGCGGCGTCGGACTTTCAATGTCTGGTGCAGCTTTAGCTCGTCAGTACGCGGTGACGCCAGGCCGGCAGGCTCTGCCGGACTTCGTCGATGCGTGCCCGTTCGAGATTGCCGGCCGCGACGCCGGCACCTTCCTCGCGTACCGTGACGATCTCGCCCCACGGGTCGATCAGCATGCTGTGTCCCCATGTGCGGCGGCCGTTCTCGTGCTTGCCGCCTTGCGCCGCGGCGAGCACGTAACACTGGTTCTCGACGGCGCGGGCGCGCAGCAGCATTTCCCAGTGCGCGCGGCCGGTCGTGTAGGTGAAAGCGGAAGGCACCACGATCAGCGCGCAATCGCCCAGCCGTCGGTACAACTCCGGGAAACGCAAATCGTAGCAGACGGACAGGCCGACCCGTCCGAACGGCGCGTCGAAGGTGCGGACCTCGGCGCCAGGGCGGATGGTGCGCGCTTCGTCGAACGATTCGTCGCCCTTCTCGAAGTTGAACAGGTGAATTTTGTCGTAGCGGGCGACTTCCTCGCCCTGCGGGTTGAACACCAAGGTCGTATTCAGGACGCGATTAGCTTCCGGTGCGGTGATCGGCAGCGTGCCGCCTATTACCCAGACGCCGTGGCGACGCGCCGCGTCTGACAGAAAGCGCTGGATCGGGCCGTCGCCATAGGGTTCGCGTACGCTGAGTTTGTCGGTGTCCTTGAAGCCCATAAAACAGAAGTATTCGGGCAGCAGGACGAGTTGCGCGCCGTCGGCGGCGGCCTCGGCGATCAGGCGTTCCGCATCGGCGAGGTTGCGCTCGCGATCCGGTGTGCTCACCATCTGCAACGCGGCGACGCGGAAGGACGGGCTAAGGGAGGGGGTGTTGGCGTGCTGTTCGCTCATGAGCGTTTCGAAAAACTCCCGGCTGGGCAACGCCGACCACAGGCGCCGCATACGTCGATCAAGGCTGTACCGCCGCCGCTTCGCAACCGTGTCCGCTGAACCCACCGATACGGGCTCGCTGCGCCACTCACTGCGCTTCCACGGTCGAAGCCGGCAGGTCCATCTTACCGCGATCGCCGCGCACCCGCTCGACGTGGGGTTTTGACCACGAACCGGTAATTGCATAGTCCATTGCGAACGCCTTCGAAATCGACTTCGACAGCGCGAAGTCGGCCACCAGCGCGGCGAGGCCGAACAGCGGATTGATCACCGTGGCAGCGACCACGCCGGCCCCCGCGCTGACGGTTGGCACTACATGCACGTGCAGGTCCTGGGTCTCCTGCGCGAGGTCTACCGAGCCCGACATCTCGGCGCGGGCCGGTGCGGTCACCATCTTGAAGTTGTCGGTGCGGCCGATGCCGTCGCTGATCTGTCCGGTGCCGGTCACGCTCTCGAACGGCAGACCTTCGCCGATCACATCCTTGAAATTGAGCGTCGCAAAGCGCGCAAGGCTTTGTAGGCTCAGCACGCCCAGCAGCTTGGCGACGCCCGGATCGACCTTGAGGATCTGGCCATGGCGCATATCGACCGCCAGGTTGCCGTTCAGCGTCTGATAGTCGATGCGGGTCGGGCCACCGCGCCAGACGACCTTGCCTGACAGCGTGCCGCTGCCGCCCTTGAGCGTGCGTGGCTGGCCGAACTGCTGGAGCAACGCGCCGGCATCCTTGATATCCAGCTTGAAGTCGAACACGGTGCGCTTCGGCGTGTCTTCGTCGGCATTGGCGCCGAGCTGCGTCGAGGTGCGCCAGTTGGCGGTGGCGGTCAGCGTGGCAGCCGGATTGGTGATGTCGAGCTTGTCCAGTTGCCAGACCGGCACGCCGTCTTCCTGGAAGTTATGCGCGTCGACTTCGAGACTGCCGATGTTGTGGTCGCGCACGATCAGTTCGTTCACCACCAGATCGATCGTCGGCATGTTCTGCGCCGGCGCCGAGATCGCCTGGCCGAGCAGATCGTTTTCGGTGGCAGACGGGATGACCAGGCGGGCGAGGCGGGCCTGCAGCGTCCCTGGCGAACCTTTGACAGGGCCGGGCAGCCAGGCCACGTGTCCGGAAACCTGGTTCGAGGCGATGTTGGCCTGCCAGTTGCCGTTGTCACGTGACGCGCCGACGATCACGCTCTCCCAGTGGCGCTTCAGTAGCGTCAACGTTCCGATATGGACGGCAAAGCGGTCGGGCAGGAACTGCGTGATCGTCGGGTTGGGGGCGCTCGCCGGGGTGCCGGGCGCGGGCATTTCCTTGCTGCGCATCTGGGTCACCAGGGCGCGCCATTGATCTGCATCGAACGCGTCGATGTCGACCGCGGCGATCACGCCTTCACTCGGCAGTTCAGCCGGCTTGTTGACGCCGACTGCGCCGACGACCACCTTCGGCGGCTGGCCCGGCGTGTGGCGCAGCAGGTAGGTGGCGGCGATCGGGCCGAACTTGAGGTCGGCGCGTTGCAGGCCGGCGTCGCTTTCCGAGGCGGCCGGCTTGAAGGTGAAATGCAGCGGCATCGGTTGGCCGAGCGGCTTGTTGAACGGCGCGGGGAAGTCGAGCGCGAGGCCGGTCAGGTCGGAGTTGGCCGTGACGTTGGGCAGACGTCCTTTGGCGCCGGTTACGTTCAGCTCGTAGGGCGCGCTGCCGTTCATGCGCGTCAGCACCTGGGCGGCTGGCCCGTGCAGATTGAGGCCGCGGGCTGCGTCGACGGCAATGTGGCCGTTCAGATCAAGCGCGTAAGTCCCGTTGTTCTGCATGCCGCCGTTGGCGTGAACGTCGCCGCCGAGGAACTGGCCGCTCAAGTGATCGAGCTGGGCGGTGTGTTCGGTGAAGTGGACCTTGCCGGTCAGTTGCGACAGCGGCGGCGCGTTGTCCGTGCTGAGACGGTTGTTCTGGAAGCCAAGCGCGCCCTCGACGGCGATATGCGGTTTCGGCGTACGCGGCACCGTCAGCTTCAGTGCCAGCGATGCGGGCCCTTCGGCCTGCACCTTTTCGCCGACGTGCTTCGAGAGGCTGCCGAGTGAGCTCGCATTGACGTAGTCGAGCATGTCGGCGAGCGGCCCGTGTCCATCGCCGTTGATGACGAGGCTCGATGCCTTGGTGCCCAGATCGTCGATCTTGCCGCTGACCTTGCCTAGCGCGACGCGCTTGTAGTGCGCGCGATCGACATCAAAGCGCAGCACGTTCTCTTTCAGCGAGAAGGTGCCGTCGATACCATCCAGCGGCGGCCACACATTCGGCGTCACGCCGTCTTTCATCATGCGGGGCGGGAAGGGCGATGGGTCGAACTTGCCGCCCTTGAACGGAGCCACGATCTGGAACACGCCAGCAGTCGGGTCGCGCGAGTAAGGGAATTTGGTGAGGTCGCCGTGTATCTCGATCACCCCGCCGCGCGAGATGCCTGCCTGTAACCCGTGACCCAGGTAGGTGCGCAGCTTCTCGGGGATGCTGGTGGGAAGATAGCGGACGATCCGCGTGACCTGCGCGTGCTCGAACTTCGCCGTCAGGTCGAGCGAGCCGCGGCCGTGGCCGGGATTGCTGTAGTTAGCAGTGGCCGAAGCGACCGCGTCCGCGTTGGCGACGCTCAGTTCCGGGACAGTAATAGCAAACGCCTTGTGGGCCTCGCCTGGCGCTGCCGGCTTGACGGTCCAGCTGCCGCGACCCTTCAGGCGGTCGAATCTGAGGCGCGGGTTGTCGAAGACACCCGGCAGCGTGAGGGCCACGTTGTTGGTGTCGATGCTCATTGCGCCATGGTTTTCGTCCGCGTCGACTCTGCCCCACAGGTTTTCGACGCCTGGCAAACCGGCCCGCGGGTGACCTAACGGGGTGAGCCCTGGCGGTGGCTCCTGGGCTGCAACGCTGATGCCCTGCAGGTCCGCCTTGAAGCGGTAGCGTACGATCGGCTCGGCGCCGCCTGTATTACGTTCGCTGGCCGCTTCGCCGGATTCCGGCCTGGCCCGTTCGACCTCGATCAGGTAGTTCGCCACCAGGCCGCGAGGATCGAAGCGGACCAGTTCATTCAACAGGTGCCCCGAGAGCGGCAGCGCGCGGCTGAATTCGGCGAGTATGCCGAGATCGACACGGTCGCCAGTCACGCTGAACAACTGGCCGTGTTGTACCGATGCGCGACGGTAGTGGCCGCTCAAAGTGGTGAGGGCCAGCGTGCGGGTGAGCGGCGTGCCGTCCTCGAGCGGCGGCTGGCCGAGTTCCGCGTGCAGATGGTCCAGTTTCAGCGTGTAGTCGTCCGGCCCCATCTCGACTTTCCAGGAGAAGCTTGCGAGCGGCACGTCGAGGCGTGGCTGGGTCGGTCGCACGCGCAGCGAGACATCGGAGCCGCTTAGCTCGCCGCCTGCCGAGGTCATCCGGCCCTGGGCGAAGTCGATCCAGATAGCGTTGTCGATCCGGCCCGCGAACGTCTCGACCGGAAAATCCATGTAATGAGCGAGGGCGGGCAGGTCGACCGGGCCGGTCGACACGTAAGCCTGGCCGGTCCAGTTGATCGGCTTGCCGATAGCCGACAGCGGCGCATGTTTAAAGTACACGCGGAAATCGAGCGGGCCGTGCAGGACCCGGCCGTCCGGCGGCGCTTGTAACGCGAGGTGGTGGTTATAGCCGTCGTTGAGAATGGCCAGACGAATGTTCTGCAGCGCAAGTTCAGGCGCGTCGTGGCGTGCGTCGTGCCACCTCAATGTGCCGCCGCGCAACACAATGGCCTGCTGGCGCAGCAGCCACGAGCTGAAGGTGTCGTTGCCGGTATGGGTGCTCGGCGCTACGACGCCGGCGACCGAGAGCGAGCCGTCGCTGCCGCGCTCGATCAGCACGTCAGGCTGATTGACGATCAGGCTCGACAGGATCGGCTTGAATTTCCACAGCGAACTCCACGAGACCGTTGCGGTGGCATGCGGGATGTTCAGCCCGACCTTGCCTTCGTGGTCGCGGATCATCAGATTGGTGACGTCGATGCCAGGCTGAAAACCGGTCCAATGCGGCGCCAGTTTGCCGATGGTGAGTTGCGCGTGGATTTTCTCGGAGACGAGGGTTTCGATGCGCGGCCGGAACGAATCGACGTACGGCAACAAGCCGTAGCGCAGACCCATGAACAGACCGGCTGCAATGAAATAAACGACGAGCGCGATCCCCAGCAGCACTCTCAGGGTGTGACGCAGCACCACGTGGTGGTCGCCGCTCACTGACCTGACTTGTCCGGCTTCCTGTTGCTCGGCGGATTCGTTTCGCTCGGACATGCTGCGGCGGGGATGGGCGTATGGTAGTTTTGCGATCTGACGACGAAATGTAACACACGGGCCAGTCGCGACGAATATCCTTCAAAGCCTGTGCCCATGCCGTCTCGCGACCTGTGCGACGCAGCGCCTGGCTCCGTGATGAGCTGGATACAGCAACGAACGATCCACACCCTTTGATGACCCAAGCCACACTCCTGAGTTCCAGCTATTCGCATTACGCAGCGCGCGCGCTGGCGGCCCGTCCCGAACTGACCGAGCGCATTGCGACGCTGGCTGCGCAGCCCGTCACGCGCGAGCGGATCGAAGCCCGCTTCGATGATCTGTGCGCAGCGCTGGTGAGTCCCGCCGACGGTTCGTTGACCGAAGAGGGTCTCAAACGCGCGCTTCGTCAGTTACGCACCGAAGTATTTTGTGCCGTGATGGAGCGCGATCTGGCCGGCCGCGCCGATGTCGCCGAAGTCACCGGAGCCATGACCGATCTGGCTGAAACGACCATCCAGCGGGCGATGGCGGTGCTGTCCGCCGATCTCGAAATGCTCTACGGCGAGCCGCGCGGCCCCGAGGGCGAGCGTCTTGCGCTTGGCGTGGTCGGTATGGGCAAGCTGGGTGGACGCGAGCTTAATGTGTCGTCTGACATTGACCTGATTTTCATTTATGAGGAGGACGGCGAGACCGCCGGCGCTCAGCGTTCGCCGATTGCCACGCAAGACTTTTTCTCGCGTCTCGGCAAACGCCTGATTGCCGCGCTGGCCGAAGTGACCGCCGACGGTTATGTGTTTCGGGTCGATATGCGGCTGCGGCCGAACGGCGATTCAGGGCCGCTGGTGTGTAGTCTTGGCATGCTCGAAGAGTATTTTTACGTGCAGGGTCGCGAGTGGGAGCGTTACGCCTGGATCAAGGGGCGGCTCGTGTCCGAGGGCAGCAGCGACGCTGCGCGCCGCATGCAGAAGCAGCTCGATGCGATCTGCACGCCGTTCATCTATCGCCGCTATCTGGATTTCGGTGTGATCAGTGCGATCCGCGCGTTGCACCTGCAGATTCGCCAGGAGGCGCAGCGCCGTGCCTCGATGCGGCCGGACAAGGCCGACGACATCAAGCTCGGCCGCGGCGGCATCCGCGAGATCGAATTCAGCGCCCAGGTGTTCCAGTTGATTCGCGGCGGCCAGGACGCAGGCCTGCGCGTGCGGCCGACGCTTGCCGTGCTGCGTCACGCTGCGACGCATGGCCTGATCGCGCCGGTCGTGTGTGTGGGGCTCTCGCAGGCGTATCGGTTCCTGCGCGAACTCGAGCACCGATTGCAGTATCGCAATGATGCGCAGACCCATGCGATGCCGGTGGATCCGGAGGAGCGTGCGGCGTTGGCCCATGCGATGGGTTTCGAGGATTACGCCGCGCTGATGACGAAGCTCGACGCGCACCGCGAGATGGTCGAACAGCAGTTCGACCAGATTTTCGCCGACAAGATCAAGGGCCGCGACGGTTGTGGTGCGCCGGAAGACGGTGCTGCGGTATGGGTCTGGAGTAGCGCGCTGGCCGACGATAGCGCGGACGCTGCTCTGCAGGCGCGCATTGTCGAGCTGGGAATTCCAGAGCCGGCCGAGTTGCTTGCGCGCCTGCGCGCCGTGTGGAATTCGTCACGCTATGCTGGGCTCGCCGAGCGTAGCCGGCAGCGCTTCGACATTGTCGCGCAGCGAGCGCTCGAAGCTGCGCGCACGCTGGAGCCGCCCGCGCGGCGTGGCGATACGGTGGCGCGCTTCTTCGACCTGCTCGAAGCGGTGAGCCGGCGTGGCGCCTATCTGGCGCTGCTGACCGAATATCCGCAGGCGTTACACCGCGTGCTGTCGGTGCTGGGCGCTTCGCACTGGGCGGCTGGGTACCTGATCCGCCACCCGCAACTGCTCGACGAACTGCTCGATGACGAGGCGATTGCGAGCCCCTTCGACTGGGCCGAGTTCAAGCGCACGCTGCGTTTGCGCCTTGCCGCGGCGGACGGCGTCGAACAGCAGATGGATCTGCTGCGTCACGCTCACCAGGCCGAAGTGTTTCGCATCCTGCTGATCGATCTGGCCGGCAAGCTGAGCGTGGAACACGTGAGCGACCGGCTCTCCGAACTGGCCGACGCCGTGCTCGACGTGACGCTCGAGGCCGTCTGGAAGCAACTGGCCAAACGTCATCGGGACGTGCCGCGTTTTGCCATCATCGCGTACGGGAAACTGGGCGGTAAGGAGTTGGGCTACGCGTCGGACCTCGACCTGATCTTTCTCTACGACGACCCCGACGATGCCGCCGCCGACGTCTACTCCACCTACACGCGGCGTCTGATCACCTGGCTGACGATGGCCACCGGCGCGGGCACGTTGTTCGACGTGGACCTGCGGTTACGGCCGAACGGCGAATCAGGGCTGCTTGTCACCGATCTGGATGCGTTCAAACGCTACCAGTTGCGCGAGGGCGATGCGGCCAACACGGCGTGGGTGTGGGAGCATCAGGCGTTGTCGCGGGCGCGCTACTGTGCGGGCGATGCCGAGATCGGTGCGAGGTTCGAAGCGATCCGCGAGCAGGTGCTCACTACGCCGCGCGAGGCCGGCCCGCTCGCCAACGAGATTGTCGAGATGCGCGAACGTGTCGAGGCCGGACATCCGAACCGCACCGAGCTGTTCGATCTGAAGCATGATCGCGGCGGGATGGTTGATATCGAATTCACCGTTCAGTATTGGGTGCTGCTGCACGCCGCGCGTGACCCCGAGCTGATCCGCAATACCGGCAATATCGCGTTGCTGCGTGAGGTATCGCGCTTTGGGATGATGAGCGAGGAAGAGGCTGAGACGGTTGGTGCGGCTTATCGCACGTATCGCAAGCTGCAGCACAGGCTGCGGCTCGACGGGATGGAGAAAGCGCGGGTCGAGCTGGAGACTGTCGAGGCGGAACGCGCCGCCGTGCTGGCGTTGTGGAAGCGGGTGTTTGGGTGAGGTGAGGGGTTCTGCGGTCAAGGGGGCTGGCGTGCTGTCGCCCCTGCCGTCTACGCTGCCAGCATTTCCTTCGCATGCTTGCGGGTGGTGGCGGTGATCTCCAGCCCGCCGAGCATGCGTGCCACTTCCTCGATGCGGCTGGCCTTGTCCAGCGACTTGACGCTGCTGACCGTGCCGCCTTTCTTGTCGGAGGCCTTGGCTACCTGGAAATGATGCTCGCCGCGCGCGGCCACTTGCGGCAAGTGAGTGACGCACAGCACCTGGCGAGCGCGTCCGAGTTGATGCAGCAAGCGCCCGACCACTTCGGCGACGCCACCGCCAATGCCGGTATCCACTTCGTCGAAGATCAGCGTGGGGATCGGGCTGGCGGCGCTGGCGATTACGGCGAGCGCGAGGCTGATCCGCGCCAGTTCGCCGCCTGAAGCGACTTTCGCGAGCGGTCGCAGCGGTACGCCGGCGTGCCCGGCGACGCGGAACTCGATCTGCTCGAGGCCATGCGCTCCCCCTTCCGGCAGCGCGACGAGCGCAACCTCGAAGGTGCCGCCTTTCATCGACAGTTCCTGCATGCCCGTGGTGACCGCCGAGCCGAGCGCCTTGGCTGCCTTGGTGCGTGCTTTAGACAACTGTTTGGCATCGGCCAGATAGGCTTCCTTCGCTTTGGCTTCGGCAGCGTGCAGGCTGTCCAGATCCGCGGCGGCGTCGAGTGCGGCCAGTTGCGCGCGGCGCGCGGCGTGTTCCTCGGGCAGCGTCTGCGGCTGCAGACGGAATTTGCGCGCGGCCGAATGCAAGGCCTCGACGCGTCTCTCGATCTGGGCGAGCCGGTCGGGATCCAGTTCGAGCTTTTGCGCATAGTGGCTCAGCGAATAGGCGGCTTCCTGCAGCTGGATTTCGGCGGGTTCGAGCGCAGCGAGTGCGTCGTTTAATGCCGGATCGATTTCCGCCAGGTCGCGCAGCTTCGAGACGATCGACGCAAGATGGGTGATCATCGCCTCGTCCGACTCGGAGAGAGCGTTGAGCGCTCCCTGCACACCTTCGATCAGGTTGGCCGAATGCGACAGACGGTTGTGTTCGGCGTTGACCTCTTCCCATTCGCCGGGCTGCGGGGCGAGCTTGTCGAGCTCGGCCAGTTGCCACGCGAGCCGCTCGCGTTCGAGTTGCAGTTCGCGGTCGCGTGTTTTGGCTGTTTCGATCGCTTGTACCTTGTCGCGCCAGGTGCGCCATGCGCGGTTCACGGCGGCGGCCTTGTCGACCAGACCTGCGTGCGTATCGAATAGCTCACGCTGCGCATCGGGACGCATCAGTAACTGGTGGGCGTGCTGCCCGTGAATGTCGACCAGCATTTCACCGACCGCGCGCAGTTGCGCGAGTGTCGCCGCAGTGCCATTGATGAAAGCACGCGAGCGGCCGTTCGCATCCACCACGCGCCGCAGCATGACGGTGTTGTCGTGCGGATCGGCTCCGTTTGCTCCGTGAATACCGTTTGTGCTGCTTGCTGAGCCTAACGCCTGCTCGTCGAGCCACTGGTCGACCTGAGCGTGCGTTTCGAATTCCGCGGTGATGTCGGCACGGGTCTCGCCGGTGCGCACGACGCTCGCGTCGGCGCGGGCGCCAAGCGCCAGCGCCAGTGCGTCGATCAGGATCGACTTGCCGGCTCCTGTTTCACCTGAGAAAACCGTAAAGCCGCTGTCGAATTCGAGGTCGAGCGCGGCGACGATGACGAAGTCGCGTATCGAGAGGTGGCGAAGCATGGAGGTCGTCGGGTAGCTTGGGTTACCGGCTGCAGCCAGGTGCTCAGGGTTAGCTCAGGATCGGCGCAGTGTTCGTTCGGGATTCGTTCGGGATCGGTTCAGGGCTTGATATCGTCTTCGTGCGACGGGTATTCGTTCCAGTGCAGCTTCTTGCGCAGCGTCGCGTAATGGCTGTAGCCGACCGGGTGCAGGAGCGGCACTGTATGGCGCGAGCGGCGCACTTCGATCGTGTCGTCGTGTTCGAGCGCGGTGAACGACTGCATGTCGAAATTGACGTTGACGTCGCGGCCAGAGACGATCCGGATGCTCACCTTCGAGTCGTCCGGTAGCACGATGGGGCGGTTCGACAATGCGTGCGGCGCAATCGGCACCAGCACGATGCCCTGCAACTGCGGATGCAGGATCGGTCCCGCTGACGACAACGCGTAGGCGGTCGATCCCGTCGGCGTGGCGACAATCAGTCCGTCCGAGCGCTGGTTGTACATGAAGCGGCCATCCACGGCCACATGCAGTTCCGCCATTCCCGAGAAACCGCTGCGGTTTACCACCACGTCGTTGAAGGCCAGCGCGTGGTAGATCGGACTGCCACCGCGCATGATGCGAGCTTCCAGCAACATGCGTTCCTCGCGCTCGAAGTGGCCTCCCAGCATCTGCGGCACGAGTTCCTGCATGGCCGAAATCGGGATGTCGGTGATGAAGCCGACCCGCCCGTGGTTGATGCCGATCAGCGGCGTGCGATACGGCGCAAGCTGGCGCCCGATGCCGAGCATCGTGCCGTCGCCGCCCAGCACGACGGCCACGTCGGCCCGCGCGCCGATTTCCGCGGGGCGCAGGGCCGGGTAGTCGGTGATGCCGATCTCTGCGGCGGTGTCTGCTTCGAACACCACGTCGAAGCCGCGCCGGGCGATGCACGCGGCGAGCGCGGTCAGCGGCTCGCCAATGCCTGGCGTGTTGTTGCGCCCGACGAGCGCGACGGTCTTGAACTGACTGGTAACTTGCATGCCGGCATTACACCATAGGTGAGGGCTGAAAAGAACCGTCCGCGGCCACATGGGCGGCCGGCGTCAGGCGGGCGCGCCTGTCAGGCTGCAGGCCCGCGCCGGCTGGCCTGCGCAGGATTATCGCCAGAATGATGAACTCCTCGTGACAGGGGTGCGGTATGTGCTGCGTCGAACTCTCGGGTAAGGGTTCGCGCCAGGGGTTGTGCGGGCAAACCGGCACATGGCGTCCATGCCTCGCCAACGAAGGCACGAACGCTGTTATTGTTAGCGCTCGCGGTCGTCGCGTCATTAAGCTAAACTTTTCCGTCATGCTAGATCCCCGCGCACAAACCCTCCTCAAAACGTTGATCGAGCGATATATCGCCGAAGGTCAACCGGTCGGCTCGCGCACGTTGTCCCGCTACTCCGGTCTGGAGCTGAGCCCGGCGACGATCCGCAATGTGATGTCCGATCTGGAGGAGGCGGGGCTTGTCATCAGCCCGCACACCTCGGCGGGCCGCATTCCGACACCGCGCGGCTATCGCCTGTTTGTCGACACGATGCTCACGGTCGAGTCCGCGGCGGACGAGGAAGCTGTCACCCGTACCGTCAAGACCACACTGCAGGCGGGCGAGCCGCAGAAGATCGTTGCAGCGGCGGCGAGCGTGCTGTCCAGCCTGTCGCAGTTTGCCGGCGTGGTGCTGACCCCGCGGCGCAGTCACGTCTTCAAGCAGATCGAGTTCATGCGCCTGTCCGACAAGCGCATCCTGCTCATCATCGTCACGCCCGAGGGCGACGTACAGAATCGCATCATGGCGACGCAGCGCGACTTTTCGCCGTCGCAACTGGTGGAAGCGTCCAATTACATCAACGCTCACTTTGCCGGCCTTTCGTTCGACGAAGTGCGCCGGCGCCTGCGCGAAGAGATCGACGAGTTGCGCGGCGACATGACCACACTGATGCACGCCGCCGTCAAGGCGAGCACAGATGAAGCCGACGCCGGCGAGACCGTGCTGATCTCCGGCGAGCGCAATCTGCTCGAAGTGGCCGACCTGTCGTCGGACATGGCGCGGCTGCGCAAGCTGTTTGATGTATTCGACCAAAAGACCAGCCTCCTTCAGTTGCTCGACGTATCGAGTCACGCCCAGGGCGTGCAAATCTTCATTGGCGGCGAGTCGAATCTCGTGCCAATCGAGGAAATGAGCGTCGTGACCGCGCCGTATGAAGTCAACGGCAAGATCGTCGGTACGCTCGGCGTAATTGGGCCCACGCGCATGGCCTACAACCGTGTGATTCCGATCGTCGACATCACCGCGCGCCTGCTCTCACTGACGCTTAGCCAGCAATAAGCGTCTGCTTCGCGCAAGGGCGGCACGTTCCACCGTCTTTGCCGCTGCCCGCATCTCCTTCGGGCTGGAGCCCGAACTGCATGGTGCAAATGATGCGATGCGGCGCGCAGCTTGCCAATCGGCCGAATGGCCAGCTATCGGCAGCGGACCGCCCCGCTATAATGAGTCTCACCTGAACCGATTTCCCGCTGCGCGCGGCTAGCCCTGTTGCCTATGCGTTTCGACCTCGAGCGGCCATCGCAACCCGCCACATCCCATCGTGTCGCGGTTTTGCTGATCAATCTGGGCACGCCCGACGCACCGACGCCGCGGGCCGTGCGGCGCTACCTCGCGCAGTTTCTGTCCGATCCACGCGTGGTGGAGATTCCGGCAGCCATCTGGCAGGTGATCTTGCGGCTCCTGATCCTGCCGGTTCGAGGGCGCTCGTCGGCCAAGAAGTACGCAGCCGTATGGACCCCGGAAGGCTCGCCGCTACGCGTGTTTACGGAGAAGCAGGTCGAAGGTCTGCGGCATCTGCTGCAGTTGAACGGCTACACGACGATCGTCGAGTACGCCATGCGCTACGGCATGCCAGGGATCCCTGACATGCTGAATCAGCTCAAGCTGGCCGGCGCCGAGCGCGTGCTGCTTGTGCCGATGTATCCGCAATACTCGTCGTCGACTACGGCTACAGCATTCGACGCCGCATTCTCGGCGCTCAAGCGCATGCGCAATCAGCTGGAAATCCGCACCATCCGCCAATATGCCGACCATCCGGCCTATATCGCGGCACTGGCGGCGCAAGTGCACCAGTACTGGCATGCTCATGGCCGCCCTGATTTCGCGGCGGGCGACAAACTGGTGCTGAGCTTTCACGGTGTTCCCAAACGCACGCTCGATCTGGGTGACCCGTATCACGACCAGTGCCAGCAAACGGGGGCACTGTTGATGCAGGCGCTCGGGCTGACAACGATGGAATGCCGTGTCACGTTCCAGTCGCGTTTCGGCAAGGCCGAGTGGTTGCAGCCCTACACCGCACCGACGCTCAAGGAGTTGGGCGCGGCGGGGGTGCGCCGTGCGGATGTGTTTTGTCCGGGCTTTACTGCCGATTGCCTGGAAACTATTGAGGAAATCGGCATGGAGGTCCGCGACGAGTTCGTTCATGCGGGCGGCAAGGAGTTTCACCGCATCCCTTGCCTGAACGCCTCGCCGGCGTGGATCGCGGCGCTGGGCGAGATCGTCGCCCAGAACCTGCAAGGCTGGCCGGTGCAGGTGGCCTCCGCGCAAGGTACGGTGGCGGCGTGAGACTGGTTGACGGAATCGTTTTCAACACGCTTGAAGCGCGACTTATGACGCCCCTTTGGCACATAGGGCGCTTGACTAACTGATGAACTACAGGATTTCGACCGAACCCGGCGCGCGCCTGCGCATCGACAAGTGGCTATGGGCAGCGCGTTTCTTCAAGACACGCTCGCTGGCGGCGGATGCCGTCGACAAAGCCCACGTAAGGATTAGTGGTGCGGCAGTCAAGCCGGCCAAGGAGGTGCGGGTTGGCGATCTCGTCGAAATCGAGATCGAACGCATCGTCTGGCAGGTGGAGGTGCTGGGCGTGTGCGACGTGCGCGGTCCGGCGAGTGTGGCGCAGACGCTTTATGCGGAAACCGAGGAAAGCAAGGTGAAGCGGCAGGTGGAGCAGGAGCGGCGCAAAACGTATCGCGAGCCGGCCGCCGCTTTGCACGGGCGCCCGACCAAGCGCGACCGGCGCACTATCGACAAACTTTCAGGTGGGGATTGAACAGTTGTTCCATCGTGGCATGCACGCCGCCATATTCGGTCGTGCTGTCGTTGACGGCCCCGGACATGCAGATGGTCGTGGTTCCCGCTATGAGCACCAAGGCGACCACGGATATTGCGAAGGTCAGTTTCACGGTACTCCCCCGAAATGGTGCTGGACGAACGCGCGATGAGTTAAGTGAAGTGGTATATACCAGGTTAGGGTAAACGTGCCTTTCCGGGTGGACAGCTGAAGTTTAGGTCAGTCCACGAGGCCGCTCAATCTCAATCTGATTAATCGTTGTAACGAGGCATTTCTGCCGCACTGTTGCGGTGCGAAAAGATCCTTTTGACCGCTTGAATTCGTGCTTTAAGACCCAAACTGAGTGGACGATGAGGGGTGGTTTGTGTGGCGTTTCTGCAACGCTCAAGCGGGCCTTGCAGAACATCACGCGGTCGCCCTAGGCTTTAACTTTTTTACGACTTTCAGCGACATGGAAAACACGCAAGAGAATCCGACGAGCCAGAATCCCACGCCCGCCGAAGAAGCCGCGCGCCAGGCTGCCGAAGCCACTGCGGCCCAGCCGGAAGTCAACCCAGCGGAAGCCGCGCCGGCCGGCGCCGAAGCCGCGTTGGCTGAAGCGCAGGTCAAGATCGCCGAGCTGCAGGAGAGTTTTCTGCGTGCCAAGGCCGAGACCGAAAACGTGCGCCGTCGCGCGCAGGAAGACGTCACCAAGGCTCACAAGTTCGCGATCGAAAGCTTTGCCGAGCACCTGCTGCCGGTGGTCGACAGCCTCGAGGCCGCCGTCGCCCACTCGTCCGACGACCTGCAGAAGGTTCGTGAGGGCGTGGAACTGACACTGCGTCAGTTGAGCGGTGCGCTTGAGAAAGGCCGCGTCGTGGCGATCAATCCGCCAGCCGGCGAGAAGTTCGACCCGCATCGGCACCAGGCTATTTCGATGGTGCCGGCCGAGCAGGAGCCCAACACCATCGTCTCCGTGTTGCAGAAGGGCTACGTGATCGCCGACCGGGTTCTGCGTCCGGCGCTGGTCACTGTCGCCCAGTCGAAGTAAGCGTAAGGCATAGCTCAGGCGCTTCCGGGCAGGCATCCCGCTATCATGGCCAACCTTCCCGTCGATGCCACGGCGTTTGCCGTGTTCGAGATGCAGGAATTGAGCGCGGAATCGTTCGACTCCGCGCTCGAAGCGGCTGGCGATGAGTTGGCGGTGGTGTTCTTCTGGGGACTCGACTGCTTCAACTGTGAAATAGCGAAGAAGGCGATGCTGGCGCAGCCCGACGCGATCCGCGCGCTCAGGCTCAGATGGTTTCACAGCAATGTCTACGAGCACCGGGAACTGGGCCGCCGTTTCATGCTGCATGGTGTGCCGACCTGGTTCTTTTTTCACCGTGGCAAGCGGCTTGGCCGGGCGACCGGCTGGCACGGCCTCGGGCAGTTCGAGGCAGCGGTGGTAGCTGCCCGGGAAAAAGTTGCTGCAAAGGTCGCGTCAAAGGCTTCGGATGGGGCGACCGATAGTGGCGGCTAATCGCAACGGCGACAAGCCGGGCAACACCAATCCCAAAGCCGCAGGCGATTGAAAAAAATTAAAGACCGCATTGCGTTCAAGGTCTTGAAAACGATGCAGACGCACTTATGTTGAGTGCAGGTTTGAATTGAAGGCGGGTTGCCTTGCCGCCAGATGGGCACAAGGCAACCTACCGCAGCGATCAAAGTCAGGAGATTAGTAAAAATGGGCAAAATCATTGGCATCGACCTCGGCACGACCAACTCGTGCGTGGCGATCATGGAAGGCAATTCGGTCAAGGTGATCGAGAACTCGGAAGGTGCGCGCACCACGCCGTCGATCATCGCTTACATGGAAGACGGCGAGATTCTCGTCGGCGCGCCTGCGAAGCGTCAGTCGGTTACCAACCCGCGCAATACGCTGTACGCAGTCAAGCGCCTGATCGGCCGCCGCTTCGAAGAAAAAGAAGTGCAGAAGGACATCGCCCTGATGCCCTACAAGATCATCAAAGCCGACAACGGCGATGCATGGATCGAAGTGCGGGATCAGAAGCTCGCTCCGCCGCAAATCTCGGCGGAAACGCTGCGCAAGATGAAGAAGACCGCTGAAGACTACCTCGGCGAGCCGGTCACCGAAGCGGTGATCACGGTTCCCGCGTACTTCAACGACAGCCAGCGTCAAGCTACCAAAGATGCGGGCCGCATCGCCGGTCTGGAAGTCAAGCGCATCATCAACGAACCGACCGCAGCCGCGCTCGCGTTCGGCCTCGACAAGAACGAAAAGGGCGACCGCAAGATCGCCGTGTATGACCTGGGCGGCGGCACGTTCGACGTCTCGATCATCGAAATCGCCGACGTTGACGGTGAGAAGCAGTTCGAAGTGCTCTCCACGAACGGCGATACGTTCCTCGGCGGTGAAGACTTCGACCAGCGCATCATCGATTACATCATCGGCGAGTTCAAGAAAGAGCAGGGCGTCGACCTGTCGAAGGACGTGCTCGCGCTGCAACGCCTGAAGGAATCGGCTGAAAAGGCGAAGATCGAACTGTCGTCGAGCCAGCAGACCGAAATCAACCTGCCGTACATCACGGCAGACGCGTCGGGTCCGAAGCACTTGAACCTGAAAATTACGCGTGCGAAGCTCGAAGCGCTGGTGGAAGAACTGATCGAACGCACCATTGAGCCGTGCCGTATGGCCATCAAGGACGCGGGCGTGAAGGTTGGCGAAATCGACGACGTGATTCTCGTCGGCGGTATGACGCGTATGCCGAAGGTGCAGGATAAGGTTAAGGAATTCTTCGGCAAGGAACCGCGCCGTGACGTGAACCCGGACGAAGCCGTAGCTGTGGGTGCCGCGATTCAAGGCCAGGTTCTGTCGGGTGACCGTAAGGACGTTCTGCTGCTCGACGTGACCCCGCTGTCGCTCGGTATCGAAACGCTCGGCGGCGTGATGACGAAGATGATCAACAAGAACACCACGATTCCGACGAAGCACGCGCAGGTGTATTCGACGGCAGACGACAACCAGGGCGCCGTGACGATCAAGGTGTTCCAGGGCGAACGTGAAATGGCAGCCGGCAACAAGCTGCTGGGCGAGTTCAACCTCGAAGGCATCCCGCCCTCACCGCGCGGCGTGCCGCAGATCGAAGTGAGCTTCGACATCGACGCGAACGGTATTCTGCACGTCGGTGCGAAGGACAAGGCGACCGGCAAGGAAAACCGCATCGTCATCAAGGCGAACTCGGGTCTGTCTGAAGCCGAGATCGAAAAGATGGTGAAGGACGCCGAAGCGAACGCGGAAGAAGATCACAAGCTGCGTGAGCTGGCCGATGCCCGCAACCAGGGCGACGCGCTGGTCCACAGCACGAAGAAGGCGCTCACCGAGTACGGCGAAAAGCTGGAAGCGGCTGAGAAGGAAAAGATCGAAGCAGCGCTGAAGGACCTCGAAGAGACGCTGAAGAGCGGTTCGAGCGACAAGGCTGCGATCGAAGCCAAGATCGAAGTCGTGGCAACGGCCTCGCAAAAGCTCGGCGAAAAGATGTACGCCGACATGCAGGCTGAGCAGGGTGCAGCAAGCGCAGCGGCTGGTGCCGCGGGCGCAGCGCCTGGTGGTGCCTCGGCCGGTGGCGCAGGTCAGCCGGAAGACGACGTGGTCGACGCCGAGTTCAAGGAAGTCAAGAAGGACTAAAGCCAGGTCGCCATTTGACCGTAAAGCCGCACGCAGCAATGTGTGCGGCTCGGCTGCAAAACGGTTTGCGCTCTCCTGCGGGGGCATGAACCTGCAAAGCGGTTATCGCGCCTGGTGAGCCTTTTGGGCTCTCCGGGCACATTTGTTTTATGGAGGGCGTTGCTCAATTCGTGCAAACGAGGGGCGAGCAACGGCCGGACGAGTCGTGAGACTCCAGCATTCAAGAGGAGCCGCCGTGCCTTGCTGCGCGGCGGGCGTTGAACCGATATGGCGAAACGGGATTACTACGAGGTTCTGGGCGTCGCAAAGAACGCGAGCGACGACGAAATCAAGAAGGCTTATCGCAAGCTGGCGATGAAGCATCACCCCGACCGCAATCCGGGCAACAAGGATGCGGAAGAGCATTTCAAAGAGGTGAAGGAAGCCTATGAAATGCTGTCGGACTCGCAGAAGCGTGGGGCGTACGACCAGTATGGCCATGCAGGCGTCGACCCGAATATGGGCGGTGCCGGCGCACAGGGCTTCGGCGGATTTGCCGATGCATTCGGCGATATTTTCGGCGATATTTTCGGCCAGGCGGCCGGCGGCGCTGCACGTGGCGGTGGCCGTGCCGGCCCGCAGGTGTACCGCGGCGCGGATCTGCGCTACAGCATGGAAATCACACTGGAACAGGCTGCGCACGGCTATGACACGCAAATCCGCGTGCCGAGCTGGGTGTCGTGTGAAATCTGTCACGGTTCGGGCGCGAAGCCCGGTACCAAGCCGGAAACCTGCCCCACCTGTAACGGCGCGGGTTCGGTCCGGATGTCGCAGGGCTTTTTCAGCATTCAGCAGACTTGCCCCAAGTGCCACGGCACGGGCAGCCACATTCCCGATCCGTGCGTGAATTGCCACGGCGCTGGCAAGGTCAAGGAAACCAAGACGCTGGAAGTGAAGATTCCGGCAGGCATCGACGACGGCATGCGGATCCGCTCAGCCGGTAATGGCGAGCCGGGTATCAACGGCGGCCCGTCGGGCGACCTGTACGTCGAGATTCATATCAAGCAGCACTCGGTGTTCGAGCGCGACGGCGACGACCTGCATTGCCAGATGCCGATTCCGTTCACCACGGCAGCGCTCGGCGGCGAAATCGAAGTGCCGACGCTGGCGGGCCGCGCGAGCTTTACCGTGCCCGAAGGCACCCAGTCGGGCAAGACCTTCCGTCTGCGCGGCAAGGGTATCAAGGGGCTGCGTTCGAGCATTGCCGGCGATCTGTACGTGCATGTTCAGGTCGAGACGCCGGTCAAGCTCACCGAGCCGCAGCGTGAGCTGCTGCAGCAGTTCGAGAAGTCGCTGGTTGAGGGCGGTGCGCGCCATAGCCCGCAAAGCAAAAGCTGGTTCGATCGCGTGAAGAGCTTCTTCGATTAATTGCGGTTTGAAGTTGATGGCAGGCAAGATGGTGGATGATCGCGGTGCCGTGTTCGCATTGCTCGACGATTGCGCCGCGACGGCGGTGCGGCGCTCGAGTCGCCTGTACACGCGGTTTCTGCATGAGCGGGTCTGCGCGGATGCGGAGCAGCTCGATGCGGTATGCGATGCGGTTGCCGCTGATCTGCGGCGCGGCTTGCATGCGGTAGTGCTGGGCGATTATGAGTTCGGCCGTTGGCTTGTGCTGGAACGTGTGTCGCTCGCCGGTAGCGAGTCCCTCCAGTCGGATAAAACGCAGCGTGGCGATGCCACGCTGCGTTTTTTATTGTTCGAGCAATGCGCGAAACTCTCGCGCGACGAAGCCGACGCGTGGCTAGTGCAATGCGACGGCGGCGCGGCGCAGCCGTCCGTGGCAGGTACTACCGCAGCGCGCGCCAGCGTCGATCCCGCGCAATTCGACGCGGCCATCGCGGCGATCCATCACGCGCATCGTACCGGCGATTCCTATCAGGTCAACTACACGTATCGGCTAGGGTTCGACGTATTCGGCACACCGGTTGCGCTGTACCGCCGCCTGCGGGCGCGGCAGCCGGTGCCGTATGGTGCGTTGATCGCCTTGCCCGGCGACCGCTGGGTGCTATCGTGCTCGCCTGAGTTGTTCGTAGAAAAAGCGGGAACTACGTTGCGCGCGCGTCCGATGAAGGGCACCGCGCCACGTAGCCCGGACGATCTCGTTGCCGACCGGCATGCCGCTGAATTTCTCGCCAACGACCCGAAAAATCGCGCCGAAAACGTGATGATCGTCGACCTCTTGCGCAACGATTTGTCGCGAGTCGCCGAGACGGGCTCGGTCAAGGTGCCGGCGTTGTTCTCGGTCGAACCGTATGCGTCGGTGTGGCAGATGACGTCGACGGTGGAGGCGAGATTACGGGCCGGGACCTCGTTCGCCGAGGTGCTGCGCGCGTTGTTCCCGTGCGGTTCGATTACCGGCGCGCCGAAGCATCGCACGATGCAATTGATCGATGAGCTCGAAAGCACGCCACGCGGTTTGTACACCGGCGCAATCGGCTGGCTCGATGCCAGCTACGCCGCGAACGCCTCTTCAGATCCGGCAAACGCTTCGTACGGCTCGGATGCTGCGGACGTGACAAACGCCTCGCACGCCCCAGAAGTGGCGAACGCTTCGAACGGGTCGAATGCCTCACACCACACACGCAGCGTTTACGGCGACTTCTGCCTGTCTGTCGCGATCCGCACCTTGACGCTTGATGCACCGGACAGCGCAACCGGCACGCGTCGCGGCAGCATGGGCGTCGGAGCGGGCATCGTGCTCGACAGTGTTGCCGCCGACGAATACGCGGAGTGCCAGTTGAAAGCTCGTTTCCTCACCGACGCCGATCCGGGCTTCGAGCTATTCGAAACGATGTACGCGACGCGTGAGGACGGCGTCCGCCATGTGACGCGCCATCTCGCACGGCTTGCAGCGAGCGCGGCGTGGCTCGGTTTCCGGTTCAACGAAGCGGAGTTGCGCGAGCGAATCGACGCGCAATGCGCTGCGCTGTCAGCCGGAGTGCCGCATCGCGTAAGACTTGCTCTCGCCAAAAGCGGCGTGGTGCAGATTAACGCAGCGGTGCTGATGCCTCTTTCCGACAATATCGTTGGCGTGCTGTTCGCCCCTGATCACGACTTCGCCGCGACCCAGGTGAGCGACATGCTGCTGCATCACAAAACCACCCGCCGGGCTGAATACGACCGCGGCTGGCGCAATGCCGAGGCCATCGGCGCGTTCGACACATTGTTTTTTAACGAGCGCGGCGAGTTGACCGAAGGCGGCCGTTCGAATGTATTCGTGAAGCTAACTGGGCGCTGGTGGACCCCGCCGCTGTCATCGGGCGTGTTGCCCGGGGTGATGCGAGCGGTGCTGCTCGAAGATGCGGAGCTAGGTGCGCAGGAGCGTGTCCTGACGCGCGCCGACGTATTGAATGCCGAGGCGCTTCTTGTGTGCAACGCCTTGCGGGGCGCTGTGCCTGCGCGTCTTGTAGGCTAGAGACGCGGCCAGAGGTCAGAGGCTCGGGTAGTTCGGATATGGCAGGAGAGTGCGCGCCCGCTCCGCCAGAGAATGGAACGCACGGACGTCTCGCCTCGGTTTGTGGCCCGTCCGTACAAATGGACCGAAGAAGCGAGACGTCCAGCTGTTCAACGAAAATCAGATGGGGCTCAAACCGCCCAACGCACCAATCTCAAAACGTATGTTCCGGCCCAGGGAACGAGCTGTCCTTCACCGCGCGCACATACGCTTCGACGGCCGCGAAAATGCTCGGCTGCCCCTGCATGAAATCTTTGACGAAACGTGGCCGCTTGCCGGGGAAAATTCCGAGCATGTCGTGCAACACCAGCACCTGACCCGAGCATTCCACACCCGCACCGATGCCGATGGTCGGAATGCGCAATTGTTTGGTGGCTTCGGTGCCGAGTTGAGTCGGGACCGCTTCGATCACCACCAGTTGAGCACCCGCGTCCTGAACGGCGAGCGCATCGCGCAGCAACTGGCTTGCGCCTGCTTCCGTCTTGCCTTGCACCTTGAAGCCGCCGAACGCGTGCACCGACTGCGGCGTCAGTCCGATATGCGCACATACCGGAACCGCTCGCTCCACGAGGAAGCGCACCGTATCAGCCAGCCATTCGCCACCTTCCAGCTTGATCATCTGGGCGCCTGCGCGCATCAACTCCACGGAGCTGGCGAAGGCTGTCTCCGGCGTGCCGTAAGTGCCGAACGGCAGATCGGCGACGACCAGCGCCGATGTGCGTGCCCGCGCAACGCAAGCCGTGTGATAGGCGATCTCGCCGAGTGTGACCGGCAACGTCGTGGTCTGGCCTTGCAGCACGTTACCCAGCGAATCGCCGATCAGCAGCACGTCGACGCCCGCGCGGTCCAGCAGCGCCGCAAAGCTCGCGTCGTAACAGGTGAGCATGGCGATCTTTTCGCCCGCGTCGCGCATTGCCTGCAGTTTCGGAACGGTAATGGCGTTCCTACTCGTTTCCTGCAAATAGCTCATGGGGTGTTCCGTTGGAAAAGGAGAAGGGCGCCGTCGCTCAGAGCGACGTGCCTTTGACAAAGAATTCCTTGCGCCCGCGCATCGTCTCGATGCGCTCGACGAGCAGTGCAAGGTCCGCGTCCGAGTCGAGCGGATTCAGGTGTTCGGCGTTGACCGTCAGTACCGGCGTGCGGTCGTAGTGATAGAAGAAGTCGTTATACGCGTCGCATAGGGAGTGCAGGTACGCGTTCGAGATCTGCAGTTCCATCGGCACGGCGCGTTTCTGGATCCGTGCGAACAGCACTTCCGGGCTGGCCTGCAGGTACACCACGAAATCCGGCGCTGGGGCGGTGCCCGGACTTCCCGCGGCGGTTCCGCGGGGAGTCTGCGCATCGATCTGCTTTGCGAGTGCGCGGTATAACTGCCATTCGTCTTCAGGCAGCGTCAGTCTGGCGAAGATCTCATTTTTCTCCGTCATGAAATCGGCGATCAGCGCCGTGCCCGCAGCATGCGCCGCCGCGACCTCCTGCGCCTGTTGGGCCCGCTGGAGTGCAAAGTGCAGTTGCGCGGCCAAGGCGTAACGGCCGGTGTCGCGATAGAAACGTTCGAGAAAGGGATTGTCCTGCGGCCGCTCGAACACCGGTTGCATTGACCATCGTTCAGCGAGGCGCCGCGCCAGCGATGTCTTGCCGACCCCGATCGGCCCTTCAATCGCGATATAGCGGAACGGCGGGCGTAGCTGGGGGGCGGTGACCGTCAGAGGAGACGTGCTCATGAGCAACGGCCTTTGGTGGTTTTGCCGTTAGCGCCGGCTTCGCTGTCGCTGCTGCCGCCGCTTAGCGCATTGAGCGCCGGACACTGACAGGGCGACTTCATCTTTTCGATGCGCTGATCGGCAACGGCCGCAAGGAACGCGTCGGCGCGGCCGTGTTGGGGAATCGTCAAGGCAGGGTCGATTTCGACCAGCGGCACCAGCACGAACGCGCGCTCGATCAGACGCGGATGCGGCACGATCAGATCCGGTTCCTCGATCGAGTAATCGCCGAACAGCAGAATATCGAGATCGAGCGTGCGGGGGGCGTTGCGAAACGGCCGCTCGCGGCCGAAGTGCAGTTCGATCTTGTGGCACAGCGCCAGAAGATGCCGTACCGGCAACGTGGTGTCGAGCTTCACGACGCAGTTGTAGTAGTCGTCACCGCCCGCGTCGATCGGCGCAGTGCGATACAGGCTCGACTTGGCGAGCACGGTGATGGTGTGCTGTTGAGCGAGGCACACTACCGCGTCTTTCAGGGTCTGGCGCGCATCCCCGAGATTCGCGCCGAGGCCGAGATAAGCAACCGTCATGGCATAACTTCCTGCGACTATCGTTCGACGGCGAGCAACATGGCCGCGTCAGTCTTCGTGTGAGCCTTCGTGACTCACATCGTCGTCTGCTGCGCGCTCCACGGTCGCACCGCCCTCCATTCCGTCGCCCGGTTTGCGGTTTCTGGCGCCACTGCTGCGCCTCCGGCGTTTTTTGGGGCTCCGGTCCTTCCCGCCTTGCGTGAGCAATGTCTCGCGCGCGACGGCGTCTCCTTCGATGAACTCCGTCCACCACGTACCGGCCGACTCTTCGAGTTCGCCCGATTCGCAGCGCAACAGGAGGAAATCATACCCCGCTCTAAATCTTTGGTGTTCCATCAGCTTCAGCGCGCTGCGGCCCGAGCGTTTTTCGAGGCGCAACTGCAGGCCCCAGATCTCACGCATATCCGACGAGAAACGCTTGTGGATGGCGAGTTTCTCGGTCTGCATGTCGAGCACCTCGTCCATCGCGCGATGCAACGCGGGCACCGGATACTCGCCATTTGCCTCGAACGCCTGCCAGCGCTGCTGCACGTCGTGCCACAGCAGGGTGGCGAACAGGAAGCCGGGCGAAACCGGCTTACCGGCACGCACGCGGTTATCGGTGTTGGTGAGCGCCAGCGTGATGAATTTCTCGCCGTGCGGCTGTTCGAGCACCACGTCGAGCAGCGGTAGCAGACCGTGATGCAGGCCTTCCTGGCGCAGACGCTGCAGGCAGGCGAGTGCGTAGCCCGACATCATCAGCTTGAGCATTTCGTCGAACAGACGCGCGGCCGGCACGTTGTTGATCAGATCGGCCATTTCCTTGATCGGCGCTCGGGTCGTGTCTTCGATCTCGAAACCGAGTTTGGCGGCAAAACGCACCACGCGCAGCATGCGCACCGGGTCTTCGCGGTAACGCGTGGCCGGATCGCCGATCATGCGCAGCAAGCGGGCGCGCATATCGGCCATGCCGTTGTGATAGTCCAGCACGGTTTGCGTAGCCGGATCGTAGTACATCGCGTTGATCGTAAAGTCGCGGCGGGTGGCGTCTTCATGCTGCTCGCCCCAGACGTTGTCGCGCAGCACGCGGCCACTGGCGTCGACCGCGTGGGTGCGGCGGTCCAGTTCGTCGCGTTTCAGTCGCCGCGCCGGCGCGGCATCAGCGGCGGGCGGATCGACGAGGGCGCGGAACGTCGAGGTTTCGATGATTTCCTGACCGAACTGCACATGCACGATCTGGAAACGCCGGCCGATGATGCGCGCGCGGCGGAACAGCTTCTGCACCTGTTCGGGCGTGGCGTCGGTGGCGACGTCGAAATCTTTCGGGGCGATGCCGAGCAGCAGGTCGCGCACGGCGCCGCCGACGATAAACGCCCGGTGGCCAGCCTGCTGCAGCCCCTCGGTGACGCGGATGGCGTTCCTCGAGATCAGCGCGGGGTTGATGCCGTGTACGTCCGCGGGAATGATCACCGGCACGTCCGGCTCAGGTGCGCCCTTGGCAATGTCGCGCGAGGCCGGTTTGCGGCGCGGTCTGGCCGCGCTGGCGGTGCTGCTGGCGTCGCTGTGGCCGGTTCTTGCCGGGGCGCGGGATGCTTCGTCTGCTTCGGAGGGGGCGGTGTTGTCAGCGGGTGCCGGATCCTGTCCGAACAGCTTGCGGATAAATTTTTTGATCACGTGGGTTGAAAGAGTTCGAGGATGCGCCAGCCGTGGGCTTGCGCGTGAGCGCGCAGCGTGTCGTCCGGGTTGGTCGCGATCGGGTCAGTGACCTTTTGGAGCAGCGGGATGTCGTTGTGCGAATCGCTATAGAAATAGCTGCGCTCGAAGTCCGACCATGTCTTGCCGAGCGAAGCGAGCCACGCCTCGGTACGGACGATCTTGCCTTCCTTGTAGCTAGGTGTGCCGGTGGGACGGCCGGTGTAGTCCGAGTGCGGCTGGCCGTCCACGGTCTCCGCTTCGCAGGCGATCAGTTTGTCGACACCGAACACGGCGGCAATCGGGCCGGTGATGAATTCATTGGTGGCAGTGACCATGCAGCACAGATCGCCCGCATCGCGGTGCTCACGTACCAGTTCGAGCGCGACCGGCACGATGGTAGGCCTGATGACTTCGTGCATGTACATCTGGTGGTACTCGGCGAGCTGCGCGCGCGAGTATTTCGCGAGCGGCGTCAGCATGGCGACGAGATAGGCGTGAATGTCGAGCTTGCCGGCCTTGTAGTCGGCATAGAAGTGGTCGTTTTCACGTGCGAAGTTTTCGGCGTCGACCATGCCGTGCTTCACCATGAAGCGGCCCCATTCGTGGTCGCTGTCGGTGGGGATGAGCGTGTGGTCGAGGTCGAAGAGAGCGAGATTAGCCATGGGGGCCTATTTTACTTGAAGCGGCTGCAACGGTTGCCGTTCTCAACTCTTCAGTGTCCGCCGGGGATGCCAGCATGGCGCGCAACAGTGGCAGGGTGACCGCCCGTTTCTGTTCGAGCGAGAAGCGGTCGAGCGCGTCCAGCAAGGCCATCAGGCTCGGCATGTCGCGCCTGAAGTGGGTGAGCAGGTAGGCTGGCACGTCGTCGGCGAGCGCGATGCCGCGTTCGCGGGCGGCGTGCTTGAGCACGGCAGCCTTGACGTCGTCGGGCAGCGGCGCGAGGTGGAACACCAGGCCCCAGCCCAGGCGTGTACGCAGGTCTTCACGCACAGCGAGGCCGATCGGCGCGGCATTGCCGGCCGCCACCAAAGCGCTGGTGGGATGCGCCCGCACTTCGTTGAAGAGGTTGAACGCGGCGATCTGCTGGGCGCCGGAGAGGCTGTCGCAATCGTCGATGGCGTAGAGCGCGACGCGCGGGTCAAAGGCAAACGCCGCCAGACTGCTCTGGGGGCCTGCAAAGCACGCGTGCCCGGGCTGCGCCTCGTGGACCAGCGCCTGCAGCAGATGTGTGCGGCCGCTGCCGGCCTCGCCCCAGATGTAGAAGGAGCGATCAGCCACGGGTCCGGCTGCGAGTGCGCCTTCCAGCTCGCGCAGCCGCGTGACCAGCTCTGCGTTGGAGCCAGCGAAGAAGTTGTCGAATGTCGATGGCGGCGGGGTGCCGAGATCGAGCGTCAGTTGACGAAGCACAGTAGTAGAAAGCCGGAAATGGGAACCACGGATAGCCGGTGAGCGCTCAGGCCAGTTAAGCAGGTAATCGTCAATTCTTGTAAAGCGTGCTCGACAGATAGCCTTGCCGCAATTCGCGCAGGGCCACCGACAGGATCGCGCTAACGGGCAGCGCCAGCAACACACCGAAAAAGCCGAATAGCTGGCCGAACGCGAGCAAGGCGAAGATCACGGCGAGCGGATGCATGCCAATCCGTTCGCCGACGAGGCGTGGCGTCAGGAAGAAGCTTTCGAGAATCTGCCCGACACCGTAAATCACGGCGACCGCGCCGAAACCATACCAGTCGCCGAACTGCAGAAGCGCGGCGATCAGCGCCAGAGCGAGGCCAGTGGCATAGCCAATGTACGGAATAAAGACTGCGACGCCGGTAAAAATGCCGATCGGCAGCGCGATTTCGAAGCCGGCAATGGTCAGTGCGATCGCGTAGAAGACGGCCAGCACGGCCATCACGAGCAGTTGGCCGCGCAGGTATTGGGAGAGCATCCGATCCATATCGCGCGCGAGTTGCACGGTCTTTTCGAGCCAACGGCGCGGCACGAAGCCTTCGGCGCGCACGAGCATGCGGTTCCAGTCGTACAGCAGATAGAACAGGACCAGCGGCACCATCACGACGTTGCCGATCACCGTCATCATGACGTTGCCGCTGGTGCGGATCGAGGTCCATGCATAGAGGGCGACGGTTTGCGCGCTGCCTTCGAGCTGGTTCGTCACAAGATCGCGGATGCTGGCGAAATCGAGCGAATCGGCGAGGCCAAGCAGGGCGAGTTTGGGCTGCAGCCATGCGCTGACGTGCGTGAACAGCACGGGCACCTGCAGTTTAAGTTGCGGCCCTTCCTTCTGGATCACGACCAGCACCAGCAGGACCATGAGGGTGAGGAGCACCGTGAAGACCAGCATCATCAGCAGGGCGGCGAGGGAGCGCGGCACGCGCCGGCGCACCAGCCACGCGACGCCTGGCTGCAGGATATAGGCGAGGATGGCGCCGAGCAGGAATGGCGTGAGCACCGGGCTGAGCAGCCAGAGCAGGATGCCGAGGCCGAGCGCGATGGCGACCCAGATGAAGGCGCGGCGCTGATACGGTGTCAGAATCGAGGAGTTCTGCTGCAAAATGGGTTTCCTGGGGGACGACGCGGGTGAAAGTCCGGCCAAGCGGCCGGCAACGCTGTATGGGACCCGAGTAGGCGCTGAAGCGCCAACTCGGGGTCGGCATCGGGTAAAATCGCATTTTACCGACCTTCGAGCTCTTCCCCATGAATCAACCGAAATCCGCCCAGCATTCAACTGATTCGGCCCAAGGTCTGTCGTATCGCGACGCCGGCGTGGACATCGACGCGGGCGACGCCTTTGTCGACGTGATCAAGCCCTTTGCCAAAAAGACGATGCGTGACGGTGTGCTGGGTGGCATCGGCGGGTTTGGCGCGCTTTTCGAGGTGCCGAAAAAATACCGCGAACCGGTGCTCGTCTCGGGCACGGACGGCGTCGGCACGAAGCTGAAGCTGGCGTTTCATTTGAACAAGCATGACACGGTTGGCCAGGATCTGGTGGCGATGAGCGTCAACGATATTCTGGTGCAGGGCGCTGAGCCGCTGTTTTTCCTCGACTACTTTGCTTGCGGAAAGCTCGATGTCGGCACGGCCTCGACGGTCGTGAAGGGCATCGCGCAGGGTTGCGAGCTGGCTGGCTGCGCGTTGATTGGCGGTGAGACGGCGGAAATGCCGGGCATGTATCCGGACGGCGAATACGATCTGGCCGGGTTTGCGGTTGGGGCGGTCGAGAAGAGCAAGATTATCGACGGCAGCACGATCACGCCGGGCGATGTCGTGCTGGGTCTGGCGTCTAGCGGGATTCATTCGAATGGGTTCTCGCTGGTGCGCAAGATTATTGAGCGGGCGCAGCCGGATCTGTCGGCGGACTTTGATGGCCGCTCACTGGCTGATGCGTTGATGGCGCCTACGCATATTTATGTGAAGCCGCTGCTGTCGCTGATGGAGCAGGTTTCCGTGAAGGGGATGGCGCACATCACCGGCGGTGGGCTTGTTGAAAATATTCCGCGGGTTTTGCGGGATGGGTTGACTGCGGAGCTTGATCATCGGGCGTGGCCGTTGCCGCCGTTGTTCTCGTGGTTGCAGAAGCATGGTGGTGTGGCTGATGCTGAAATGCATCGCGTGTTCAATTGCGGGATCGGGATGATTGTTGTTGTTGCTGCTCAGGATGCTGATAAGGCTATCGGTCTCTTGGCTGCTGCCGGCGAGCAGGTTTGGAAGATTGGGGTTGTGCGGGATTCTCTCGAAGGTGAGGCGCAGACTGTCGTGGTTTGATCGGGGGGGGGGGTAGCCTGCTCGGCGCTTTGGTGGTTGTTCTTGCGGTGTTGGCCTTTCCTTGATTTCTTAGTGGTCTATTAGCAAAGAAAGCGGGCTTCACACCGCCAGCTTGTAGGTGTCCACCACTGGCATGAAGCCAGAGTGGTCCGCGCACGAGACCTGCCCTCGCACCACTTCCGTTCGTGACAAAGGACTCATTCATCCCGCCCGCGCACTGAGTGCGCGGCGGATGGGTTTGCCGCAGGTGGCGCGCAGGCGTGAGTGACACACAGACACAAATAAGTGTCGGATACCTAACTATAAAATTTACCTGCGAGCGCATGCAGAAGGAGCTATGCTCGACGGCGGGGCGCGGAGCGCGACGCTGGAACGGATGAGTCCTCTGTCACTAACGCAAGCGGCGCGAGAGACGCTCCCGTGCGCGGACCGTTTCCATTTCATTCCAGAGATGGACACTTATGAGCTAGCGGTGTGCCGCCCCGCACAGGGGCATCGCTAATAGACCACTAACAAAGCAAGGAAAGGCCAACACCGCAAGAGCGCCCACCAAACCCAAGGCGCCGCAGGCATTCCCCGCCGGGAAGGGCAAAAAAAATCACCCCCCAATAACCCCTTCAACGACCCGCACAACCTGTTCAGTCGCATCCCCAGCACAACAATCCACAACAACCCGTTCCGTCATCCCCCGCAGCCACGTAAGCTGCCTCTTACACAACTGCCGCGTAGCAAAAACCCCCTTATCCCGCATGGCAGCAAAATCCCCAACGCCATCAAGGTACTCCCACGCCTGCCGATACCCCACACACCGCATCGACGGCAACCGCGGATGCAAATCCCCCCGCGCCCGCAACCGCTCCACCTCATCAATAAATCCAGCAGCCAGCATGGCATCAAACCGGTCAGCGATCCGCGCATGCAAAACACTGCGATCAGAAGGTTCCAGCGCCACCGGCACAAAACGCCACGGTAACGCCAGATCGTCAACCCGAGCAGGCGCAGCCAACAATTCGGACATCGGCTGACCCGTCGACATGAACACCTCCAACGCCCGTTGAATCCGCTGCGAATCGTTCGGCGCGAGCCGCCCAGCCGTGATCGGATCCACCTCAGCCAGCCGCGCATGCAAAGCCGGCCAGCCATCACGCAGCGCCTGCGCATCGAGCGTGGCCCGCACTTCGGCATCGGCCCCCGGCAGATCGTTCAAGCCCTGTGTCAGCGCCTTGTAGTACAGCATCGTGCCGCCGACCAGCAACGGTACTCGCCCGCGTGCCGTAATCTCACGAACAAGCCGCAGCGTGTCCGTGCGGAATTGGGCGGCGGAGTAGGCGTCGGCCGGATCGACGATGTCAATCAGATGGTGCGGTACGCGCTCGCGTTCTTCCATCGTTGGCTTCGCCGTGCCGATGTCCATCTCCCGGTACACAAGCGCCGAATCCACGCTGATGATTTCCACCGGATGTCGCGCCGCCAATGCCAGCGCGGCGGCGGTCTTGCCGGAGGCTGTGGGACCCAGCAGGCAGACAATCGGAGTCACAGGGCGTTGCGTCATGAATGGTGGACCGGCAGCGCCCGCGGCTGCGGCAATAGCGTGGCGGCGCGGAGAGTCATTGACCGCGCATGAACAGTCGGTCGAGGTCCGACAGCGTCAGTTGATACCACGTCGGGCGTCCGTGGTTGCACTGGTCCGCGCGCTCGGTTGCTTCCATCTGGCGCAGCAGCGCGTTCATTTCGTCCAGTGTCAGGCGCCGGTTCGCTCGCACCGCGTGGTGGCAGGCCAAGGTGCCAAGCAGTTCGTGCTGGCGCTCGGTCAGGACCCGCGAGCCGCCGTAAGCGTGCAGATCGGTCAGCACCGCCCGAGCCAGCGCCTGCAGGTCGGCGTCCTTGAGCAGCGCCGGGACCGCGCGGATCGCCAGCGTCGTTGGCGACAGCACCGCCAGATCGAAGCCGAGTGCATCGAGCGTCTCGCGCTCTTCCTCCACCGTGCCGATTTCGACCGGGTCGGCCTGCATCGACAGCGGAATCAGCAACGGCTGCACCGCGATCGCCCGGTCGGCCAAGGCGTTCTTGAACTGCTCGTACAGGATCCGCTCGTGCGCCGCGTGCATGTCGACGATCACGAGGCCCTGTGCGTTCTGCGCCAGCACATAGATGCCATGGATCTGGCCAAGGGCGAAGCCAAGCGGTTGTTCATCCGCGCCGTGAAATGCCGCGTTACCGGCTGATGGCGGGGCGAAGAACGATGGCGTATCCGCACCGGAATCGCGTGCTTCCAGTGTGGTCGTACCCTGCGCTGTGCCGACGCCGTTGTCCTTGCGACCGCCGAATAGTGCATCGTAGAGCGCAAGCGGTTGAGCAACCGGCAGCGTGCCCTGTGTCATGCGCGCCTGACGCAGCCACGTGTTGCCCGCCTCTGCGCCGAAACCGTTACCGCTGCGGTTGCCGCTCCCGCTGGCGATGCCGCCAAAACCATTCGCTCCGTGCCCTCCGCTGCTAGCGCCAATGCCGCCGCCAATGCTACCGTCACTGCCCCTGGCGCTCACACCCGCGCCACCGCCGCCTGCTGCGGCTCCAAACGCCCCTGAACCACCCAAAACAGGCTCAAGATGCGCAGCATGACCGCCCGCAGTGGTCTCCGGCGACGCCCCGGCATGCCGCGCCAGCGCGCGCTGCACGGCGTGGAAGACGAACTGGTGGATTGAGCGTGAATCGCGGAAGCGAACTTCGATTTTCGACGGATGCACGTTCACATCGACACCCTCAGGGGGCAGGTCGAGGAACAGCACATACGACGGATAGCGGTCGCCGTGCAGCACGTCTTCGTAGGCGGCGCGCACGGCGTGCGTCAGCAGCTTGTCGCGCACGAAGCGCCCGTTGACGAAGAAATATTGCTGATCGGCCCGGCCGCGGCTGGCGGTCGGCAGGCCGGCGCAGCCATAGACCGCGAGCGGTCCGGCCGACTCGTCGAGCGGCAGATGAGCCGTGGCAAAGGTCTCGCCCATGATCTTGCCGACACGGGTGGCCGGATCGCTGGCGTTCCAGTGTTCGACCGCGCGACCGTTGTGCAGTACCGAAATCGCCACGTCCGGCCGCGCCAGCGCGGTGCGGCGGATCATTTCCAGGCAGTGGCCGAGTTCGGTCTGCTCGCTCTTCAGGAATTTTCGGCGCGCGGGCGTGTTGAAGTACAACTCGCGCACTTCGATCGTCGTGCCCTGCGTGCCTGCCGCCGGGCTCAGCACGCCGGTTTGCGCCTCGATGCGCATCGCGTGCGGAGCTTCGGACGTGCGGCTGGTGATGAACAGCTCCGATACCGACGCAATCGACGCCAGCGCTTCACCGCGAAACCCGAGCGTGCCGACGGCTTCGAGTTCGGCGAGCGTGCGGATCTTGCTGGTCGCGTGGCGCAGCAGAGCGAGTGTGAGTTCGCCTTCCGGGATGCCGCAGCCGTCGTCGGTGATCGAGATGCGCTTGACGCCGCCCTCGTCGAGCAGGATGCGCAACGTCTGCGCGCCGGCGTCGACGGCATTCTCCAGCAACTCCTTAACGACCGACGCCGGCCGTTCGACCACCTCGCCGGCGGCGATCTGGCTGATCAGCAGGTCCGGCAGAGGTTGAATGGCCCGCAACGGACGTAGGACGGGCGCCACAGCCTGGGCGGCGGGATCGACAGGCGTTTCGGAGAATTCGGACATGGCGAAATTATAGCGACTTGCCGGGAAGCGGCAGGCAACCCGCTACGTCCGCTGAGCGCGGACTCATCTCCCGTCCGCGTGCTAGTGTCCCGTGTGCGCCTGCGGGCGCAGATTTTTTATCGTAGCCGGGCACTTTCGGTATCATGGCGCGGTCAATTTTCGGCGCCTTCGGGCCTCGGATCGTTGCCCATTTCTTCTCATGGTACGACGGCCTGCCTATTCGGCCGCTCGCACCACTCGCTCAATAAGGGACGCTTTTGGACACGCTGCTGCAGTTTGTGAATCTTGTCTTGCATATCGACAAGTTTCTTGGGGTTTTCATTCAACAGTACGGCGCCTGGGTGTATGCGGTGCTGTTTCTGATCGTGTTCTGCGAAACCGGGCTCGTGGTGCTGCCGTTTCTGCCGGGCGACTCGCTGCTGTTCATCGGCGGCGCGTTCTGTGCGAGCGGCGAAATGAACCTCGGTCTGCTGATTCTGCTGCTGCTGGTGGCGGCGGTCGGGGGCAATACGCTTAACTATCTGATCGGCAGGGCGATCGGACCCAAAGTGTTCGACTCGCATATTCCGCTGCTCGAGCGCTTCCTCGATCGGACAGCGCTGCAAAAGACCCATAACTTCTACGAAAAGCACGGCGGCAAGACCATCGTGCTCGCGCGTTTCATTCCGGTGGTGCGCACGTTCGCACCGTTCGTCGCCGGTGCATCGCAGATGACCGTGAGCCGCTTTCAGTTATTCAACTTCGTGGGGGCGTTGTTCTGGGTGCTGCTGCTGGTGCTGCTCGGTTACTTCTTCGGCAACATTCCATTCATTCGCCAGTACCTGAACGTGATCGTGCTGGTCGGTATTGGCGCGGCGGTTGTGCCGGTGCTGCTCGGCGCACTGTGGAAGATGCTGCGCAAGCCGGCGCCCAAAGCGGGTAGCCGCTAGGTCCCGGCTCACGACATCTGAAGTAACACCCGCCCCGGTTCAGGTCGCGGCGCGCCGCACGAGCGGCGTTTCCGGGGTCGGGAAGCCCGCTTCGCGGAAGGTTTCGATGATGGCCCGGTTAGTGTCGAAATAGACCTGCCAGTAGTTGCTGGTATGCGTATAGGGACGCACACACAGCAACGGACCTTCCGGCGTGAATGACAGCACTTCGATATCCGGCGCCGGACTGTCCGCGACGTTAGGAATCTTGACGACCGCCGCCCGCAGTCGATTGGCCGCGTCGATCGGATCGACGCCGTTGGCGATCTTCGCCGTCAGCTCGACCCGGCGCACCGGCAACGCGCTGTAATTGGAGATTGTGTCGGAGAAGATCTTGTTGTTGCCGACGATCGTGGTGACGTTGTCCGGCGTGATGATGGTGGTGCCAAAGAGGCCCAGCTCCTGGACGGTGCCGGTCACGCCGCCGGCCATGACGAAATCGCCGACCTTGAAAGGGCGCAGCACCTGCATGAAGATACCGGCTGCGAAATGGGCGAGCAGGCCGCCCCACGCGGTACCAATGGCGAGACCGAGGCCAGCGAGCAGCGCCGCGAACGAGGTGGTCTGGACTCCGAACACCTGCAGGATCGCGAGGATCAGCATCAGGTTCAGCAAGGCGCCGAGGATCGAGCCGAGATAGTGCGCGAGGGTGGGGTCGACGCGTCCGTTGCGCGATAGCAGTTTGCGTAGCAGGCCGGTGATCACGCCGATCACCCAACGGCCAACGATCCACAGCACAATCGCGCCGAGGACCTTGGTGCCGAGGTCGATGCCTCGGGTCATGAGGAAGATGCGTACGGTGTCGAGATTCAAGATGGCCTCGCTCAGGTCGGTTGCGCGTGATTGATGACGAAAGACTTCGATTCAACACAGTGGATGCAATGCCAGATGAGGAGCGAGATCCTTTCACTCTTGGTCTTCGCAAGTTATAGCCGACGGCTCGTGCGTGCGCAAGGACCATTCCTGCTTGTATGCGAAATGGTTCGCCGGGTATTAACGGCACGCCTGATCCGCGCTATTGTTTCCCGCGAAAGTTTCTTGTGAAATTGATTTAACGATTTGATGAGGTCGACCATGGTTCCAAACAGAGACGTTCATTTGATACCGACAAATCTCGCGGCGCTGCGGCCCACCCAGATGACGGTGGGCTATCGCGAGGTCACCTTGAAGCGCGATCACTGGAAGACGTTGAACAAGAAGCAGCGCAGCGCAGCAATCGACTCGCACTCGTTTCCTGCTGTGCTGGGGCCGGAGAAGCTTTACTACATCGTCGACCACCATCACCTCGGACGGGCGCTGCTCGAAGAGGGCGTCAAGGAAGTGAAGGTGATGGTGCTGAAAGATCTGTCCTGGCTCGACTTCGAGATCTTCTGGCGCATGATGGAACATAACCAGTGGGTCCACCCGTTCGGCGCCGACGGCTCGCGTTACGAATATGAACACCTGCCGAAGGAGATTACCGAGATGACGGACGATCCGTATCGCAGTCTCGCTGGCGAGCTGCGCAACGCAGGCGGCTACGCGAAGGATGCGACACCCTTCAGCGAATTCCTGTGGGCCGATTTTCTGCGGCCGCGGATCCCGGAGAGCAAGATCGCGAAGAACTTCGCGAAGGCACTCGATCTGGCGAAGACGCTGGCGCACAAGTCCGAGGCGCGGTATCTGCCTGGCTGGGCCGGTGTGATCAAGACCTGAGGAACGAGTGCGGACGATGCCGGTGCCGATGCCGGCGCGAATGGCGCGCTTTTACATTGGCAGATGGGATTCGGTGTACGCCGACGTTCGGATGACGAGCACGTCGCCGGTTTTATCCTTCGCTCTGCGCACGCGCGTGCGGCTTGCGCAATAAAGCGCGAGCGCGCAGGCAAGGGCGTAGGCGCTCGCACGCTCGACGAATGCGCTGGGCGTGCTGAATTGCCCATAGCGACTCTGCGCGTCGGCGAACACGAGGAAGGTCAGAGCCGCATCGAACACCAAGGCGGTCGACGCCAGCACGAGGTACACATAGCCGCCGTTCAAGGCTAGATCCGGTCTGGCGAGATTGCATAGGTGACACGCGACCAGCAGCGTTACGAGGATAACGAGGTTCGCGGTCAGATCGAACAGAAAGTTGCTCATGGTATCGGAATGAAAGCGCGGGTTTGCGGCTGTGGGGTTGCGTGTGTCGTGCTGACTGGAATAGTGCGCAACCAATTGTTGTCCCACCGGGCGCGATCATTACATGTATGGACGTCTCGATAAACGAGAAATTTCGGACTCCAACTGAATTAATTTTGAGGCTTCCTGTAGGTATTCGTGTTGCTGGCACGGAATGTACTTATGTGAGGTTTCTGATTTTCCGTCGGAGTAGGGCTTCACGGCGAGGATGGTGAGCACGTGATCCAGGCCGGTGACCGCCTATCGTTCGATCGCGTTATCAACGATCGCTGCGAGCCGCTGGCCTAAGGTTGGTGAGTTGAGTTGCTGATATTTTGAAAACGCGCGGGCGCCGATCGCACGAATCGACGCTGGCGGCAGGTTCCAGATTCTTTCTAGCGCGGCGGCGAGCGCGCCGGCGCCACCTTCACGGGGATAGCGGAAGCCGGTCGTCTCGTCTTCCACATACTCCGGCTCGGGTCCCATGTGCAGTTCGAGCTGATCGTGAACCAGCGGCGGCAAACTCAGGCCGAACATATGAACCACGCTGAGGCCGGCGTCGCCGGGATAGCAGCCGATCCGGCAAGTGCGGCTGATCGAGGCAATTTCGTCGTCGTCGAAAATGGCGCCGTGCCAGATCAGGGAAGGGCTGTTCGCATGGATACGTTGGAGCCGCTCGCGGTGCTCGCCATCGCCCACCAGATGAAGCACGATGTCGTGACCCTTGCGGTGCAATAGCTCGACCGCCTCGATCAGGCATTCGACGTTTGAACCGTCGCGCAGCCTTCCCAGAAACAACACTCCCTGTTCCTTCCCGTTCTTCTCGACGGGGCTGACGGTTCGCGTCACGCGTAGCGAATTATCCGCGACGATCAGTTTCGAGCTCGGACATCCGATGCGCTCGAGCGACAGCCTCGATGCTTCCGAATAGCACACGTACCGTCTCGACAAGGCGACCGCCGCGCGATAACAGACCGTGCGCGCCAACCTCGGTCTGGCGTGCCGGTAAAGCCCCTGACCATGGATGACGACCGGCACACCTAAGGCTCGCCCTGCGAGCAATGCCAGCCATAGCGACAGATAGGACATGTCGGCAAAGATCAGGACGGCGGCAGGACGCACGCGTACGATTTCCCCGAACACGCGCGCCTGAAGTTTGATTCGTCGCGTGAATATATGGGTGATGCCGGTCTCCACGAATTCGTCGCATGCGGGTGCTTCGCGTGAAAAGCCGCGCGATTCGATTTCGGTTGAGTTCGCAAATACCCTGACCTTGAACAGCCGGCTGAGCGTGTCGATGACCTCGATGCGATAGCGCGTCACCAGCGGCTGCACATAAAACACCGTAAGTTTCGCCCGCGACGATGCGCGGCCAAGCGTCACCGGTGTATCGCTCATAGTGTCCTCACCATTTTTGTGCGTCAGACCTACGCACGCGGAAATCAAGCCGTCCCTGCGAGCGATTGTTTTCTATTGCTAACTATCTGCGCTTGCCGTATGTGCGTGTTCGGCCGACTGGCTGGCGAGGGCGTAACCGGTCATTGCCTCGTTTTGTGCAGATGCCCGCATGCTAGCAGCGTAAAAAATGGCACAAGAGCCGTGAGCGGAGAGAGGCGAATGTTAGGCGTCGTTTGACTGGATGACGCAATCGTGAGGACATTGAACAGGAACTTAGTACTACGAATGTGTATATTTGGTGATCGATTCGGAAATTGCGACTGTCGCCGCAGTACGCGAATGACGATCGCTAGTTATTGAGCCGCAGCAACGACGGTGCGAGGTATGTGGAGCTGCCGGAGTTCGCGTGATTTGCTCCGTCACAGCTGGCGAAACCCGTTGCCTGGGACTGTGCCCCGGGGCGACATGTCCTGTAGATCCGCCATGACGTCGCACACTTTGGTGTAGACGTCGTGCAGGGGCGCGTCCGCGACCGAGTCCTTGAATTTGCCGTAGTTGATGTGAAAGACGTGCACTGCAATGGTGTCCGCGACTATCCGGCGGGCAATAAAGGCCCTGAACCGATAGACGCGGCCCGGCAGCGTGATGACCTCAAAGCCGCTGCCGAACACGGTCTCGATATCACCGGCGCGACGTGCTCGCACGGTGAGCGTGGCCGGGTCCGCCGCGTTGCTGACTATCGAAAGAAATGCGTTCGAAAGCAAAAGCCGCATCGAAGCCTCCGTGCACGTGCGCCGCGGGTTAATCGGTTTGCTGCAATTCAATAAGTCCGCACCTAATTCATTTTTCAGCTGAGACGGACTTCTCCTAGTAATACGTGCCGCGGTCAAGAAAATCGGAATGCAGGCTGCCAATCGGCCTCATTCTCATGGGCAGGGCTGTATTTGCCAGGAGCGTGCATATCCCGTCGTTTACTCAAAAGACAGTAAATTCGCTATTTGCGTAATTCCGAATTGCCGTAGACGGAGAGCGTATCGATGAAGATGACGGCGAGCCGCCCCCAGTTAGCATCGACACTTTGGACTTAAAACGGTCACAAGAAAATGTTTCAAAAATATGTCTGAATGGAATGCGCATGTTGCCCAACGCGTCGTCGCGGCAGAGTGGTGCATCGGCACTTGTTTGAATCGATTTTTGTTGATATTTGGTGCGAAATATTACGGGCGCACTAATCTGGTTAGATATACATGGACTCGGAATTGGAGTGGAGTTGAATAGCCTTTAAATCTTCGCCTGCGTTTCCCGAAGTGCGACATTCAAAGTGCAACCAGCCGATGCTCATGTCTTGCAGCCAGGGACGTTGCGGTCTGACCTTTCTGAACGCATTAGTAATGCGTTCAAACGCCATGCGCTGCACGATTGCGAGCCTCTACAACTGCTGGAGTTTTCTGGAGTGCTGCCGCTTCGACTGCTTCTGTTCGTACATCATTGCGTCGGCTCGCGAAACCAGTTGGTCGAACGATTCATCTACGGCCAGATCGCTGCTAGCTTCACCGACGCTGTAGCTGATTGGGTAACGCCTGCCGGCGCTTCGGTTCATGGCCGCCGCGCTTTCATCCATGCGCGCCATGGCAATTTTTGCTTTGGCGCCATCGTCGTGGATAACGACAGCAAATTCGTCTCCACCGATCCGCGCAACGATATCAGAACCGCGAAATGTGCTACGAAGCAACGTCGCTATCTCCACCAGGAACTGCGATCCTGCGTCGTGACCAAAACTATCGTTGACCTGCTTTAAGCCGTCGAGATCGAAGAACAGAACAGTCAGCGGAGACTGATCCCGTTGCGCCTGCAGTACTGCTTGCTCGCCGAGCAGGTTAAATCCACGACGGTTCAGGACTCCTGTCAGTTCATCGGTGAGCGACATATCGCGGAGATCGCGTTCGAGCTCATTGATACGCCCGGCCATCAGGATAACGAGGCCGAACAACGCAATCGAGATGACCGATGCACTCAATGCTGCCGCGTAGGGCGCGGACAGCCAGCCCTGCCGCGTCGTATACGCACTGCCACTTACCATCAGGAATGGCAGGAGCAGAGCGAATGGTAGAACGGTTCGTGCGATGCGACTGCCTATTCCGATTCCCAAAAGAACGGAAAAATGGCCACTCTCTGCCCGGCGGCCGACTTTAACGAAAACCAGTAGCGCCATGCAAGCAAGCGTATGAGGCGAGGTCCGCGTGTCGGCTGACTGGCCAAAGAGCCCTGCTGCCCCAAAACAGTACCCGGCAAGAATCACCAGCGTCAGAACCACCATCGCGAGGGTGAGCATGTCGACCATGTTTGAGATCGGGCTTTTGCGAGCGCGGACAAACAGCAATGTCACGCCAAGCAGTATAAAAAACACCGACGTCTGCAGAGCCATGCGCCCGGGGATCGTCGATGTTGGGTCAGCCGCCAGCAGGGTGTCGAATCCGCTCGTCCTTCCGGTCAGATGCTCGAGCAACACCGACCCGGCGATGACGATGATCGGTGCAGCAAGTGCGCGGCCCAGCATCAGGTGACGGGAGGTTTGCCTGTTTCGGGACAACACCAGACTGCCCGTTCCAAGCAGGAGGCACAAAGCGGTATTGGCCTTCATCAGCGACCAGGCATGGGGAAGCGGCGCGGCCAGAGCGGGAATCAGCCAGGCGCAGAGGACGGTTCCCGCAGTCAGAGTAACGAGCGCAAGGGAAACCATCTGCAGGGAAGCGAGCCGGTCGATGACCTTGAGGTCAGGCCGACTGGATAACATTTTTAACGGGTCGGCTGTGGGCATTGGGGCGACATCGCTATGCTGGATCCTTGCTTTGGGTATGCTGGCTGAGTGTAGCGTTTCCAGTGCCGAAAGGCAGAGGCAAAGCGGCAAGTGAAGGAGCTTCGCAAGGTTCTACTATCGGTACGTGTGCGATACGCCTGAAGGCCAGCCAGGCCTGTCTTTGAGAAACCGCGCTTGCACTTTTACGTTGCCATGCGTCTGACAGCATTTTGCAGGAAGTGCACAAGGATCGAATTGGATTTGTGCGGACTCGAAATGCGTACACGGTTGAGCAAAATAGAAAAGGGCTTACACGCACGCGCATGTAAGCCCTTGAATCTTTTGGTAGGCCGTACGGGATTCGAACCTGTGACCAACGGATTAAAAGTCCGCTGCTCTACCAGCTGAGCTAACGACCCAAAAGAGAAGCGGAATTATAGCGATGCGGTGAGCAGCCTGTCAACCCGGCCGCCGTCGCGCGGGAAAACGAAAAGCCCAGAGCAACGACTGCCCCGGGCTTTCCGGCGAGAGGCGCGCGTGACGTTTAATTCGACACTACGCGTTTGCTGCAACCTGCACAACTTACTTGATTTGCGACAATTTGCCTTGCGCCGACTGCGCGACGTCCGAGCTGCCGTATTGCGCGACGATCTGCTCGAGGGTCTTCTTTGCCGCTGCTTTCTGACCTTGTTCGAGCTGATTGTTGGCAATCGCGAGCAGCGCTTCCGGCGCACGCGGATGCTGCGGGTAATTCTTCACGACGCCTTCCCACGTAGTCGTCGAGCCCTTGTAGTCACGCAGTGCATACAGTGCGTTGCCGAGCCAGTACTGCGCGGTCGGCTGATAGGGGCTCTGCGGATACTTGGCGATGAAGCTGCGGAAGGAGGCCGCCGCACTCTTGAAGTCGCCATTGCGGAACTGCGTTGAGGCCGCATTGAACGCATCCGTCTCGCCAGGCTGTACCGTGCCGTCTACACCATCGACGGTCTGCTGTTGCGGCTCGAACTTCTTGAGCCGCGTGTCGAGGTCGGTGTAGTAGTCCTTCTGCTGCTTTTGCACTGTGGCGAGCTGGTTTGCCATGTCCTCGTTCTGCCCGCGCAACGTCGCGACCTGCTGGTTGAGCTGGTCGAGGCGGTTGGACTGATCGAGGATGGTCCGCTGCGCGGCCGACAACTGACTCGACAGACTATCGGTCTTGGTACGCAGATCGAGAATCGCCTGACGGGCCTGGTCGTCGTCGAACATGCCGGCGTGAGCCGGCACGGCCGTCAGAGCCGAGCCCGCCACGCAGGCGGCTGCAGCAAAGCGCAGCCAGGAGAAACGTTGCGTCATACGGCTCATCACCTATTACTGTTGGTAGACGAGATCAGCGCGGCGGTTTTGTGCCCACGATTCTTCGTCATGACCGGTTGCCTGCGGCTTTTCCTTGCCCAGACTCACGGCTTCCATTTGCGAATCCGGCACGCCAAGCAGCGACAGCGCGCGACGGACAGCTTCAGCACGCTTCTGGCCGAGTGCCAGGTTGTACTCGCTTGTACCACGTTCGTCGGTGTTGCCCTGGATCAGCACGTGACGTTCCGGGTGTGCCTTCAGATAACGCGCGTGCTGTGCCAGCAGCGACTGGTACTCGTCCTTGACCGAGTAGCTGTCGAAGTCGAAGTAGACGCTACGCTTGGCGAGCGGGCTGTTCGGATCGTTCAGCTCGTCGACGTTTACCTGTGCGACTGCATTCGGGTTCGGTTGAGTTGAGACAGCACCGCCCTTATTGGCGTTGTCGTCGAGCTTGACGCCCGAATGACATGCAGCGAGTGCACCGACCAGCAATGCGGCAAATACGATACGAAGTTTAGACATCATTGTTACTCTCCTTGTGTGTTATTGCATAAACGGGCCCCAGGACGGCTCGCGAACGACGCCGCCCTGAACGGACAGGACCTGCCGAGTGCGACCGTCGGTCGATACTGCGGCCAACACGCCACGGCCGTTCACCTCTGTGGCGTAAAGAATGTACTGACCATTCGCCGCAAAGCTTGGCGATTCGTCATGTGTTGTGTCGGTCAGGCCGGTTGCAGAACCAGACTGCAAGTCCTGAACATACAGCTTGAAAGCGCCGCCCACACGCGAGATATAGGCGAGCTGCTTGCCGTCCGGGCTCACGCGCGGGCTCGTATTGTAGCTGCCCGTGAAAGTGACCCGCTGGGCCGCGCCGGCGTTTTCGCCCTGGGCCGGCATCTTGTAGATCTGCGGTTGACCGCCACGGTCGCTGGTGAAATAGATCCACTGTCCGTCAGGAGAGTAGTACGGTTCGGTGTCGATCGAGCTGCCTTGAGTCAGCCGGCGCAGACCGCTGCCGTCCGCATTGACGGCAAAAATCTGCGTGTTGCCGGTGCGCGAAAGCGCCACAGCCAGCGTGCGTCCATCCGGCGACCAGGCCGGCGCACTGTTATTTCCCTTCTGGTCCGAAACGATCACACGACGGCCCGTGGGCAGATCGTGGATATAGACGATCGGCTTTTTCTTTTCGAACGATACGTACGCGACCTTCGTGCCGTCTGGCGACCAGGCGGGCGAGATGATCGGCTCGGGGCTCGACAGCGCAATGTGCGCATCCTGGCCATCCGAATCGGAAATCTGCAACTGGTAGCGGTTGCCGGTCTTGATGACGTAAGACAGGCGGGTGGCGAACACGCCGCGATCGCCCATCAGCTTTGCATAGATGTAGTCCGCGACCTTGTGCGCGCTCATCCGCAGGCCGCTTTCAGGACTCACCAGCACGAGGCCACCGAGGCTTTCGCCCTTAACTGTGTCGTACAGTTTGAAGCGCACTTCATACTGGCCGTTCGGCAGATGGTTCACGCTGCCGGCCACGAATGCGTTGGCGCCTTTGGCCTTCCAACTGCCCAGATCGACCGAATCGGTTTCCGCAACGGGCGTGCTGCCGGCGTCGACATTGGTGAATTTGCCGCTGCGTTGCAGGTCCTGGCGCACGATCGTGCTGACCTGTTGCGGCGAGTTCGCTTCATTGGCGAAATTCGCCGTTGCGATGGGGAACTGGGTGGCTCCGACGCCCGTAACGAGGACGTTGAGTTGGGCGTGTGCAGCGCTACCCGCTGCAATCAGGCACGACGCCACCAACGTCCGCAGGCCTAGCTTGGTCATCAAAGTCATGCTGTATGGATTCCCAAAAAATACGATTTCTAACACGGTATGACAGCAGACAGACCGGGAAACTCTCAATTCGTTCCCGGAGACACCCCGCCGGACGGGGCGTTGGGCCTGCCGTCAACCAGCCGGGCGTAAGGTAATCTTGAAGCTCGACGGCGTTTTACCATCAACATCGACCGGCATCGGATCGGACGCCCTTACGGCTCGCTCAGCGGCTGCATCCCATTGTGGATTGCTGCTGGGACGGGTGACCGTCACGTCCAGTAGCGTGCCTGTAGGCGAACAGCGTACGGAAATTTCGGTTTCCAGACCTTGCGTATCACCCGACCAAACGATGTTGGGCCGAACGCGCCGCCTGACCTTGTCCGCGTAGCCCGGCGAAGTCGACGTGCCGCCCGAGCCAGTACCTGTACCACTCTTTGCAAGACCGTTGCCCGTCGAGCCTTCGCCGCCGGCCATACCTTGCATCTGCGCAAGCCGCGCACGACGCTCCTGATCGACCTTCTTCGCCTGCGCTGCGTCGGCCGCCGCTTTGGCCGCCTTCGCCGCCTTCTGCTCATCAGCCTTCTTCTGCGCGTCCGCCTGGGCCTGCTGTTGCTGGTCTTGCTGTTGCTGCTGCTTTAACTGGTCCTGCTTCTGCTGGTCAGCCAGTTGCTGCTGCTTGAGCTTGTCGGCCTGCTGCTGTTGCTGCTTCAGCTTGGCAGCCTGAGCTTTCTGAGCGGCCAGTTGCGCAGCCTGATCGGCCAGTTGTTGCTGGCGCTTCGCGTCGGCTTCCTGCTGGGCTTGCAGTTGCTGCAGACGCTGTTGCTCGGCAAGCTGTGCCTGGCGTGCGGCTTCCTGCTGCTGGCGTTTCTTTTCCTGCAACGCAATATCGGCCTGCTCGTCTGGCAGCGGCGGAGCGGGAGCCACCGGCACCGTAGGCGGCGGGGGTGGCCGCGGCGTCGTCACATCGGGCACGTCCGTCCACAGTTCGGCTTCGGCGCCCGCGGGTGTGCTGTTCTGCCATTGAATGCCGTGGTACAGAAAGTACCCGAGCAGCGCGTGCATCACCAACGCGAGCACGAACGCTCGCCAGGTACCGCGTTCACGCGGCGGCTGGAGCGGGTAATTGGAATTCTTGCGGATCATTGCGATTTGACGAGCAAGCCAACGCGCTTGACGCCGCGGGCCTTCAGATCGGACATCACGTTCATCACGGCTTCGTACTTCACCGTCTTGTCAGCGGCGATCACGACCGGCTGGTCCGGGTGCGACTGCTCGCGGTCGGTGACGAAGCTGTCGAGATCAGATCGCGTCATGCTTTCCTGCTGCATGGTGCCATTGTCGTCTTTATATTTGACGTTCATGTTGCCATCTGCGCGGATATTCACGACAACCGGCGGTGTCTGCTGTTGCGGCGCGGCCCCGCCGACGGTAGGCAGATTGACGATCGACGGTGCGACGAGCGGCGCGGTCACCATGAAAATCACGAGCAGCACGAGCATCACGTCGATATACGGCACGACGTTGATATCGGCCATCGCGCGGCGCGAACGGCTGCCGCGCATACTGGAAGAGCGACTGGAGGAACCGGACATCGTGGACTCCTTAGTGCGCCTGACGTTGCAGGATGTTCGAGAATTCTTCGATGAAGGTCTCGAAGCGGATCGCCAGACGGTCGATGTCGTGCGCGTAACGGTTGTAGGCCACCACTGCCGGAATAGCGGCAAACAGGCCGATTGCCGTCGCTGTCAGCGCCTCGGCAATGCCTGGCGCGACGTTGGCGAGTGTGGCCTGCTGGACGTTGGCGAGGCCACGGAACGCATTCATGATCCCCCACACAGTGCCGAAGAGACCAATGTATGGACTGACTGAACCCACCGAGGCGAGGAACGCCAGATTGGCTTCGAGCACATCCATCTCGCGCTGGAACGCGGCGCGCATCGCGCGACGGGCACCGTCGAGTATCAGGCCTGGATCGTTAAGACGCTTTTCCTTGCCCTTCAGGAACTCGCGCATGCCCGACTCGAAGATGCGTTCGAGTGCGCCGATCGTATGGCGGTTGTTCGCGGCGCTTTGATAGAGCGCCTGCAGGTCGCCGCCGGACCAGAAATCGCGTTCGAAACGCTCAGTCTGCGCGCGTGCGCGGCGGATCGCAAACCACTTGCGGAAGATGAAAGTCCACGACAGCAGCGACAGCAGAAGCAGCAATGCCATCACTGCCTGGGCCAGCAGACTCGCATTAAGAACGAGAGAAATGATCGATAGATCTTGTGTAGTGTTCATATAGGTTCGCTGTAACGTCCCGAAAGGGGGCGTCCGGCTGCAAGGTCAGTCGAAGCTTGCCGTGGGGAAACCGGAAGCATCGGCAGACCGCGGGCCGAACCATGCTTTGTGTTGCTTGATCGATACGAGTTCACTGGCCCCGTAACAACGATGTTCAACCGTTGTCCGTTGACACGTTGCACATACTTACATCGGCCCCTCGACGCAGTGCGGCGAGGACAGATGCAGGAATCGCGGCAGGGCGCAGCGTTACCCGGTCGACGCAGCCGACCCGAATGGTCCCCGTAGCAAGCAGCGTGCCCTCGCGCCAGGCCTCCTGGAAGAAATCGACCGACGCGCGGCCAATTCGTTCGGGGCGACTAACAATTTTGACGAGATCGTCAAGCCGGGCGGGCGCCAGATAGTCGAGCGCGGTGCTGCGCACGATGAACAGCGCGCCTGTTTCCTCGACCAGGCGGTTCTGCTCGACGCCGCATGCACGTAGCCATTCGGTACGCGCCCGCTCGAAAAACTTCAGGTAGTTCGCGTAGAACACGATGCCGCCGGCATCGGTATCTTCGTAGTACACGCGAATCGGCCAGATGAAGCCGATTCCCGCATCGGGCTCGCTGGGGGACATATTCATGCGGCGCATTTTACCCGGAACGCAAAACCCCACGTTATTTCGTGGGTCCATCCGGGTAAGGAGGCGTTAGCCGCGATGCACCGACAACCCCGCAAACGACTGCGCGACGGGCATCAGTTCGATCGTATTGACGTTGACGTGTGCCGGGCGCGTTGCGGTCCAATAGATCGCATCGGCGATGTCCTCGGCGGTCAGCGGCTGCACGTTCTGGTACACGTTGGCGGCCTTCTCGTCGTCGCCGCGAAAGCGGACGTTGGAAAACTCGGTGCCCCCGCACAAGCCAGGCTCCACATCGGTTACGCGCAACGGCGTGCCGGTTAGATCTGCGCGCAGGTTCAGGCTGAACTGTCGCACGAACGCCTTGGTGGCGCCGTAGACGTTACCACCCGGGTACGGCCAGTTCGCCGCCGCGGAGCTGAGGTTGAACACATGGCCGCGTTTGCGCTCGACCATCCCGGGTAGCAACGCATGGGTGACGTTCACGAGCCCGGTGCAGTTCGTGTCGATCATGGTTTGCCAGTCGTCGAGGTTCGCGCGTTGCGCAGGTTCAAGGCCCAGCGCGAGGCCGGCGTTGTTGACCAGCACGTCGATTGCTGCGAAGCCCTCCGGCAACGCGCCGGGCACGGCCGCAACGGCGGCGCGGTCTCGCACGTCGAGTTCGAACGGCAGAAGCGCCTCGCCCAGTTCGTCGGCAAGCGCCTGCAGGCGGTCTTTACGGCGCGCAGTGGCGACGACGCGATGGCCGCCCTTGACGAAAGTACGGGCGATGGCGGCGCCGAATCCTGCGGACGCCCCAGTGACGAAGACGATCATTGTGTTTTCCTGATGGGGAGAGGGGAAAGTCGCCAAG
>Ga0302316_10000199_pt1 | contig 54337 bp, 40 predicted proteins | sample III_Palsa_N3_2_FD_200456 | JGI IMG/M metagenome (GOLD analysis project Ga0302316, IMG submission 200456) | Peat permafrost microbial communities from Stordalen Mire near Abisko, Sweden - III_Palsa_N3_2 | ecosystem: Environmental > Terrestrial > Soil > Palsa > Peat permafrost | place: Sweden...
TTTACGGCGGCAGCGTCAAAGCGGCCAACGCCGCTGAATTGTTCGCGCAGGCGGACGTGGACGGAGGACTGATCGGCGGTGCCTCTCTGACCGCATCCGACTTCCTTGGAATCTGCGCCGCGGCGCACTAAAGCGCACAGGCTCAAAAGAAAATCATGTTCGTCATTTTCAGCGTGTTTTACATCCTGATCGCTGCGGCGATGATCGTGCTGATTCTGCTGCAGAATGGCGCCGGTGCCGATGCCGGCTCCGGTTTCGGCAGCGGTGCATCAGCGACGGTGTTCGGCGCGCGTGGTTCGGCAACGTTCCTGACCCGTGCCACCGGCGTCCTCGCGTCGCTGTTCTTCCTGCTCAGCCTCGGCATGGGCATCTACCTGCACGCCAACGGTCAGGCACATAGCAGCGCGAACGATCTTGGTGTGATGGCCGGCCTCGCCAACAAGCCAGCCATCCAGACCGCGAAGCCCGCCGCACCGGCAGCTTCAGAAGTGCCGACGGCCGTTCCTGCCGCCGCCAACAACGCAGTACCGCCGGCAGCACCGGTCAAGAAGAACTAAGCAACACGCAACAACGCAACAGGCAACAACGCAATAAGCAACACACCTGCCCAGGTGGCGGAACTGGTAGACGCACTACCTTGAGGTGGTAGCGACGTAAGTCGTAGGGGTTCGAGTCCCCTCTTGGGCACCAATAATAGTTTCAGGACCTCATAACCTGAAACGCACTGAAACCCGCATGACCGCGGGTTTTTTTGTGTCTGGAGGATTCTGGGCCTGGCCAGAGCCTGATCCAAGACAACGCTTCGAAAGCGCCAGTCGAAGGTCAGTTTCGATAGGTGGCGCTATCTGTTTGGAGGTTGATCGACGGCGGCGATTTAGCTACCGCCGTCCCCTTTGATCGTCGGCAGATCGTTGGCTGGGGGCTTTTTCGTTTACGCGTGCTCGGTCGCCATGGTTGCCATGGCCGCGCGGGTGAGAAAGCCAGAGCGAGACTCGCCAATAGCGCTCACGTGTGCATCGATGTTGTGCAGAATGCGTTCGGGAATCGTCACGTTGATACGGACGGCCTTGTCGTTGAGCTTTGACAAATCAACAGACACGAGAACCCAAAGCCGATCCTTGAACTCTTTGCGCTTGCGAAGATCTTCGATCTTTGACGCGGCCGGCGGCGCCACGGGCTCGTCCTCGTGAAACCAAAGCAGCATCGCTTCTTCGGAGTTGCTGATTGCCTCGTCGAGTGTGTCGCCGGCAGAGAAGCAGCCCGGAAGATCGGGCACGACGACGCCGTAGGCGGTTTTTTCGTCGCCGATTTCAATAGCGATGGGGTAACGCATAATCATTCTCCATCATTCTGTATTTCATTCCGTGGTACTGGCGCCGCCTCTAGAGGCCGGCTTGTTTCAGGATCGCGCTAACCAATCCTTTGCCTAGGTCTTTCTTTGGGTGCGGAACAATCACGGTAACGTTTGCGGCGTTTCGCATCTTGTGATGGCTGCCACGCGTGCTAATGACAGCGAAGCCGTTTTCCTTGAGTAGCCGAATAAGGTCTGCGCTGTTCATAGTGTGTACTATACACACAAAAGATGGTGATGTGTATAGTACACACTCAGGCGCCATCAGCCTGTCAACGTCTAAGCGGAGGCGGCGCTTTTTATGGCTGAAAACCGCTGCGATTCCGTTCCCCAACCAGGCAGGCCATCGCCCGCCTGGTGGCGCGTGGTCGTATTTCTGCGCTCGCTGTCGGTGGTCGAAAGCTCGTGCGCCGTAGCGAAATCATCGCATTTGAAGCCACGCCGGCGGGACGGAAACCCAAGCGATGAGCCTGGACGAAGTGAAAGAACTGCAAGCAAGGCCGAGCTTGGCGCAACGTTGTCCAAACGATATTGGGAGGACGCTGGACAGTCAAAGTGGTCAGAGACATTTTCTGACGAGTGGTGAAGGCTCGAGCTGATGGTCGCGGAGGCTTTGAGTGTCGAAGATGTAGTGATCGATATGATGGCAGGAGGCCGTCATGCCACGTCATCTGCGCCTAGACTTGGCTGGCGAACCGCAACATGTGGTCCAGCGCGGCAATAACCGGCAGCCATGCTTCCTGCGTGAGGAGGACTATCGTTGCTACCTCACGCAACTTGGCGAGACAGCACGCTCCCATGGTTGTCGGATTACCGCATCATCACTGGCATCAGCTTCGCCTTGCAGATCTGTTACATCAAGCAAGTTCTGACCCACGCTGAATATGACAAAGGGAAATGGAAATGAACGCCCAATTTGCCATCGCTCCCATTGTTGACGCTTGGGACAATTTCCACGCCACCTCGGGCATCGGACACATCGCCGATGAACGAGGCTATGAGGCATCCACTCAACTAGCCGATGAGTTGCTGGATGAAGGTGCAATGGAAGAGGGCCATCCTCGGCACTCGCTGTTCATGATGCTCAGCGATCTCATCTACGCCTTCGATCAGCGCCACTATCCAATACCCAACGTGCAGGGCGTTCAGGTGCTGCGCTTTCTGATGGATCAACACAACCTGAAGCAGACGCAGATCCCTGAAATTGGCAGCCAGAGCGTAGTGTCTGAAATCCTGGCTGGCAAACGAAGCCTGACGGTAGACCACATCCGTAATCTATCAGAGCGTTTTGGGATCAGTCCGAACTCATTCTTCTAACAACTAGAAGCTCAAAGAAAAGCCGCCAGAGTGCGGGGCTTTTCTTTGCAGGGCTGTGTCAAATTGGCTCACAAGTTACTGAGCCTCCGTAGCGAGGGCTTTGTGGGCGCGTACCCATGGCCGTCCCCTTTGAGTCGTCCCCTTTGAGTTCAGCCCGCTAACGCTTCGACGGCCAATAACTCTCGTGCAAGGCATCGTCCAGTTGGTCGGCCAGACGATCGAAGCAGTGGGCCACCGTATCCCTCAGGGTTTGGTGCCAAAGAATGTTGCGCTGAAGATCGTGCTCAATACCGATTCAGCGGAGGCATCCGGCAGTTCGTTCGGCATGGTGATATTGAAGTAGAGCACGCCGTCGATCAGCCCCATGGTCGCGAGCGCGAGATCCTTGGCGGCGGCAGGTACGGGCAGGTTCATGCGCTTGCAGAATTGCGCGATGAAATAGGCAATCACGTCGCGCTTTTCCAGGCACAGCGCATTCAGGCGTTGGCGGAATTTTGCATCGCGCACCGCATGCAGGCGCGCTTCGGCCCAGACGATATAGCTGGTGTGGTCCCGATAGCACTGGCCATAGAACAGCGCCAGCTGTTTTTGCAGATCTTCGCTGGGAAGTTCTGCGTCCAGTAGCCGCTGCAGATCTTCCTGGATGCTCATGTGATCGCGCTTGAGCAACTCAATGAAGAGGTCGGTCTTGCTCTTGAAGTTCGAGTAGAACGCGCCACGGGTGTAGCCGGCCTGGGCGGCAATGTCTTCGACGCTGCTCGCGGCCAGCCCTTTTTTGGCAATCGCAACCGCCGCGGCGTCAAGCAGGCGCAGGCGGGTCTGTTCGCGGCTTTCTTCCCGGGTCAATCGTTTACGCGGCATGCCTCATGGTACCACGCCGTTTGGCACATGCATTCCAATGCTCACTTGAACTCAAATACATTACTGTATTAGAGTTCATCGAAGTATTTGGTGGCCGCGTCGGTTAGCTCCGTCGTGATCACCAGCCCCCATTCCCAGGAGCGGCCTGTGCAACAGCAAGAATTTCCCACACCACGCGGTCCAAAACGCAGGCCTGTCTGGTTGCCCAGCGCCGTAGCCATCTCGCTGATACTGCTGTCGGCCTGCGCCAAGAAAGCACCTGACGCGGATCAGGCCGTGCCCGTGATCGCCCAGTCGGTAGCGGCCGTCGATGGCGCGTCGTCGGCCCGGTTCCCTGGCGAGATCCACGCGCGCTACGAAATGCCCCTGTCGTTCCGGGTGGGTGGCCAATTGACCGCGCGTTACGTCAATCCGGGCGATCTGGTGAAGAAAGGGCAGGCGCTGGCGCAGCTCGATCCCACCGATGCCGGCAACCAGTTGGCGGCCGCCAAGGCGGCGCTGGAAGCGGCTGAGCATCGCCTGCTGTTTGCGACCCAGCAGCGTGACCGCGACGAAGCGCAGTCGAAGCAGAACCTGATCAGCCAATTGCAGTTGGAACAGACGCAGGATGCTTACGCGTCAGCGCTGGCGGCGCGCGATCAGGCGAGACAGCAGTTCGAGCTGGCGCAGAGCCAGTCGCGCTACACCACCCTGAGCGCCGATCACGATGGCGCCATCACCAGTCGGCAGGCGGATGTCGGCCAGGTGTTGGCCGCCGGGCAGGCCGTGTTCGGTTTTGCATGGTCGGGCGAGCGTGAGGTGTATCTCGATGTGCCGGAAAGCCGGATCGACGGCATCATCATCGGGCAGGTGGCCAAGATAACGTTACCGGCGTTGCCTGGCCGTGTCTTCGACGCGCGGGTGCGCGAGATGGCGCCCGCGGCGGATCCCCAGTCGCGCACCTATCTGGTGAAGCTGACCATCGATCAACCCGCAAACGTGCTGCAGCTCGGCATGACCGCGGATGTCGCCTTGCAAAGCGGCAAGCCGACAGGTGCTGTCGTGAGCATTCCCGCCACCGCCTTGTTTCATCAGGGTGAGCATCCCGCCGTGTGGGTGGTTCGACCTGCCGATGCCACGCTTGAATTGCGTCCCGTCACCGTCACCCGCTACGGCGAACGCGACGTGCTGATCGCCAGTGGCTTGCAGGCGGGCGAACGCGTGGTGATGCAGGGCGTGCATACCGTGTCGGTCGGCGAAAAGGTCGCGCCGATCGCACCGCCGCATCCCGAGGATGCGCCGCAATGAGCAACGAAGGACGTTTCAATCTATCGGCGTGGAGTTTGCGTCATCAGGCCCTGGTGTTTTTCCTGATGGGGATGATCGCGCTGTTCGGTCTGCTGTCGTACAAGCGTCTCTCGCAATCGGAGGATCCGCCGTTCACCTTCAAAGTGATGGTGATCCAGACTTTTTGGCCAGGCGCCACTGCGCAACAGGTGCAGGAACAGGTGACCGATCGCATTTCGCGCAAGTTGCAGGAAACACCGGCGATCGACTTTCTGCGCAGTTATTCCCGTCCCGGTGAGTCGCTGATCTTTTTCAACATCAAGGATTCCGCACCTTCCTCCATCGTGCCGGACACCTGGTATCAGGTGCGCAAGAAGGTCGCCGATATCAGCGCGCAGCTGCCGCAGGGCGTGCAAGGGCCGTTCTTCAATGACGAATTCGGCGACGTCTATACCAATATCTACGCGCTGGAAGGCGACGGCTATACGCCGGCGCAACTGCACGACTACGCCGATCAATTGCGCGCCGAACTCTTGCATGTGCCCGGCGTTGCGAAGGTCGATTACTTCGGCGACCAGAACCAGCACATCTATATCGATGTCCCGAATGTGCAGCTCGCCAAGTTGGGCATCAGCCCACAGCAGATGGGTCAGGCGATCAATGAGCAGAACGCGGTAGCTTCTACCGGCGTCCTGACGACGGCTGACGATCGCGTGTTCGTGCGACCGAGCGGGCAGTTCGACGATATGAGTGCGCTGGCCGATACCTTGCTGCATATCAACGGCAAGAGTTTCCGGCTCGGCGATATTGCCACCATCCGACGCGGCTACGACGATCCGCCGGGCCAGCTGATGCGTTTCATGGGCAAGCCAGTGCTGGGCATCGGCGTCACCATGCAACCTGGTGGTGATGTGGTGCAGCTTGGCAAAGCACTGGATCAGGCGAGCGGCACCTTGCAGAAGCGCTTGCCGGCCGGGCTGAAACTGTCGGAAGTGACCAGCATGCCGCATGCCGTGTCGCACTCGGTCGACGACTTCCTTGAATCCGTGTCCGAGGCCGTGGCGATTGTGTTGCTGGTGAGCCTGCTGAGCCTGGGCTTTCGAACCGGCATGGTCGTGGTGATCTCGATCCCGTTTGTATTGGCTGCCACGGCGCTGTGCATGGACATGCTCGGCATCGGCTTGCACAAGGTATCGCTCGGCACACTGGTGCTGGCGCTGGGTCTGCTGGTGGATGACGCGATCATCGCGGTCGAGATGATGTCGGTGAAGTTGGAGCAGGGCTGGGGCAGGGTGCGTGCCGCTGCCTTCGCCTATACCAGTACGGCGTTTCCAATGCTGACCGGTACCCTGGTTACGGTCGCCGGCTTCCTGCCGATCGCCCTGGCCAAGTCGGGCACCGGCGAATACACGCGCTCGATCTTCGAGGTCTCGGCGATTGCGCTACTGGTGTCCTGGCTCGCTGCGGTGATTTTGATTCCGCTGCTGGGCTATCACCTGCTGCCCGAACATCATGAGCGGGCCAAACCTGGACAGGAGTGGTGGGCGCGTTTGCTGCCACAGCGATGGCGCGACGAGCGCACCGCGAAGGCCATCCAGCCGGTGCACAACGGCAACGAAATCGAAATCTACAACACCGCGTTCTATCGACGTTTTCGCGGCTGGCTGGACTTCTGTCTGCGCAATCGCTGGCTCGTGCTGGGATCGACGGTCGCATTGTTCATCGTGGCGCTCGCGGGTTTCGGGATCGTGCCCAAGCAGTTTTTCCCGAGTTCAGATCGTCCGGAATTGCTGGTCGACCTGCGCTTGCCGGAAGGCGCCTCGTTTGCCGCGACGCTGCGTGAAACCAAGCGCTTTGAAGCGGCGATCCAGGGGCGCAAGGAAATCGCCAGCTACGTCAGCTTTGTCGGTAGTGGCGCACCACGGTTCTATCTGCCGCTGGATCAGCAACTCGCGCAGCCCAATTTCACGCAGTTCGTGATCACTGCCAAGGACGTCAAGCAGCGCGAGCAGCTCGCGACGTATCTGGATGGCGAATTGAAGCGCGATTTCAGCGAGGTGCGCAGTCGCGTCAGCCGGCTGGAAAACGGACCGCCCGTGGGCTTTCCGGTGCAGTTTCGCGTCGACGGCGATGACATCGCCACGGTACGCGGCATCGCTGAGCAAGTAGCTGCGGTGATGCGCACTGATCGCGACACCACCAATGTGCAGTTCGATTGGGATGAGCCGGCCGAGCGTTCGGTGCGTTTCGAGGTCGACCAGATCAAGGCGCGCCAGCTGGGCATCAGCTCGCAGGATGTAGCCAATTTCCTGGCGATGACGTTGTCGGGTACCACGGTGACGCAGTTCCGCGAGCGCGACAAGCTGATCGCGGTTGATCTGCGCAGTACGAACGGCGATCGCATCCATCCGGATCAGATCGAGCGGTTGGCCATACCCTCATCGAACGGCACGGCGATTCCGTTGGCGCAGCTCGGGCATGTCAGCTATGGCCTTGAGTACGGTGTGATCTGGGAACGCGATCGACAGCCCTCGATCACCGTGCAATCGGACACACGCGGCGCGGCGCAGGGTCTCGATGTGACGAATGTGATCGACAAGAAACTTGCCGATATCCGCAGCCATCTGCCGGTGGGTTATCGCATCGAGGTGGGTGGGTCGGTCGAGCAGAACGAGAAAGCGCAGAGTTCGATCAATGCGCAGATGCCGTTGATGGTGATTGCCGTGCTGACCTTGCTGATGATTCAGCTGCAAAGCATCGGGCGAACCTTCATGGTGGTGCTCACGGCTCCATTGGGGCTGATCGGCGTGATCGCCGCGCTGCTGTTGTTCCATCAGCCATTCGGCTTCGTCGCCCTGCTGGGTACGATCGCGATGTTTGGCATCATCATGCGCAACTCGGTGATCCTGGTAGATCAGATCGAGCAGGATATCCACGCCGGGCATCCGCGCTGGGAGGCCATCATCGGCGCCACGGTTCGCCGTTTCCGCCCGATCACGCTGACCGCGGCGGCGGCTGTGTTGGCCTTGATACCGCTGTTACGCAGCAACTTCTTTGGACCGATGGCGACCGCGCTGATGGGTGGCATCACGGTCGCGACGGTGCTTACGCTGTTCTATCTGCCGGCACTTTATGCCGCGTGGTTCCGCGTGCGCGCCGATGAACCGGCGCCGAAACCGGAGGCTGCAGCATGAAATCGACAATGATGATTCGATCGATTCGCGTGACGGCCCTGATGGCAGCCATGATCTTGGCGGGTTGTGCCTTTGCCCCACCAGTCAGACCGCCCGCGCCGCCGACACCCGCAAACTATGCGGTGCAGCCGACGCCTGCGGACAGTGCCAAGGTCGAAGGCGTTGCCCAGCATTTCAGTTTGGGCGCGCGTGCGGTACCCGCATGGTGGCGCTTGTACGGCAGCGACACGCTCGATGCCTGGGTCGATGAAGGTCTGCGCAACAATCCGTCGCTAACGGCAACCCGGCACACGCTGGAAGCCGCTCACCAACTGTTGCGGGCGCAAGTCGGCGCAAACATGTGGCCGACGCTGGATGCGCAAGGACAGAGTAGTCGACAACGTGCCTTGGGCTTCCCCGATATAGGTCCGCCGACCAATCTCTACGACATCTATGCGGGGCAACTCGCCCTCAGCTACAACTTCGACCTGTTCGGTGCGACACGTCATGGCATCGAACAGACGGCAGCGCAGGTCGACCAGCAGTCCTACGAGTTTGATGCGGCCCAACGTGCCCTGGCGGCGAATATTGTGATCGCGGCAATCAATGCGGCATCGCTGGCGGAGCAGCTGAGTACCAGCGAGCGACTGTCCACGCTGGCGCATGAACAGGCCACACTGACCGAGCGCTCGTATCGACTGGGTGCAGCATCGCAGGATGATCTGCTGGCGATACAGCAGCAGGCTGCGAGCATCGATACGTCGATTCCGCCCTTGCGCAGCCAGGCCTTGCGCGCACGCCATGCATTGGCCGTCTTGATGGGACGTAATCCGGATCAGGCACCGTCGAATCTGACGCTGGCGGAGCTGCACATGCCGGTGGATGTTCCAGTCAGTGTGCCCTCCGATCTGCTGCAGCAGCGGCCGGATGTGCTCGCCGCAGAAGCGTCGGTACACGCGGCTTCCGCACAGGTGGGTGTCGCTACGGCCAATCTGTTTCCACATATTTCACTGTCCGCGGCCGTGGGTTCTGCGGCATTCAAGCCGACCAACTTGTTCACGGCAGCGGGCTCGATCTGGAGCGCGGGCCTTTCGATTACTCAGCCGATTTTTCATGGTGGCGCCCTGATGGCTCAGCGCAGGGCAGCGATTGCGGATTACAACGCGGCCTTGGCGCAATACGAGCAGGCAGTACTCAATGCTTTCCAAAACGTTGCCGATACGCTGACCGCATTGAATCAGGATGCATTGACCCTGCAGGCGGCGATCAACGAGGCGGCGGCGGCATCGCACTCGTTCACCGACACCGACGCGCGTTATCGCCTGGGCGCGATTTCCTACCCGGAAGCCGTGCTCAGCGAGCAGCATTTGCAGAGCGCGAAGCTGAGCGAGATTCAGGCTCGGGCTGCTCGCATGAGTGATACAGCTGCCTTGTTCCAGGCGATGGGAACGCCCCCTCCGACCCCGAAGTAGTTTGGGCTGACGCCAGGCGTGATCCGGAGGAACTTCAGCGCGACCGTTGCGTTTTCGCCGGATCGCGCAAGGTTATGGCGAAAATGTCGATACCGATTTCGATGTGGTAGTCGCCTGTCTTCGAGGGCTACGCTTCGGACACTATCGAATAACAGGCATCCGCGACTAGCCGGGTTCTTTCTGACCACGCTAACCGAATGGACTATGGTCGAGCCGCCGGTCTACGTGTACCTCCCTATGGGTCGAGCTACGCGTATTGCGGCTCACACCTCCGTCGATTTCATTGCTGGCGAGCTTGAGAAGGAATCGCAGCATTTCTTCTCAAGGTGATTGGATCATTCGGGTTCACCTGCCGTGATTCGCACCATTCCGCGTTCCTCGTCCGCCGCCGCGGCACGTTGCGCTGCACCTGCGGCGGCGGCCATGGCTTCAGCGGATGAAACGACGAGAAGCGCGGCCTCAAATAGCCGCCAGGAATTACGTCAGTACTAAATCTTGGATGTGAACAGTTAGACGTTTCCCCTACATAAAACATCGAGTCGACGACGCTCATTGAGGGCTGTCGAACTCTTCGCCGCCGATGACCGGTAGCGGCGTGAGCTTGATCGCAGGCAAAGCGTGGTTGGCCGAGAGTTTTCTCATCAGTGGAAGCATGGCCAGCGCAATCGCAACGCAGGCAATGCCCACGAAGCCCAGTTTGTTGAACAGGCTTATGAAGATCGCCAGTGACTGCACGGGATCAGTGATGTCATGAGGGATGTGGGCGAGGTTTGCCACCATGCTGCCCAAATATTGCGACAAACCTACCGCTACGAAATAAGCACCCATCATGAATCCGCCCATGCGGGCCGGTACATAGCGCGCAATCATGGCCAGGCCCAGACTGCTTACCAGCATTTCGCCTAGCGAATACCAGCCATAGCCCCACACCATTGTCCACGATGACACTTGGCCATTGACGGCCGAATGCCCACCAAGGCCGTACATGAAGAATCCGATCGCCACGGCAGCGAAACCCAGCGCGAACTTGAAGGCAATCGGCGGGTCCCTGCCAACCCGGCCCAAAGCATTGTAGATCAGTACCAACATCGGGCTAAGGATCACAATCCAGGCGGCGTTGAGGTTCTGGTATTGCTCGGGAATCCAATTGAACAAGTGCACGCCGAACACGTCGAACGAGAGGTTCACGTTGTGCTGGGCGAACAGGTTCAGCGAGGTCGCCATCTGCGCGTAGAAGATGAAAAAGAAGATGGTCTGTATCGTCAGCACGAGCGCTGCGATCAGGCCGGCGCGCTCGCTTTGTTCGCTGGTACGGATAAGGTGTGCAAATACGCCAAGGATCACGACGGCCGCCATATATACGCATATTCTGGCTACGGTCTGACTTTGCAGAATAAAGGCAACCACGAACACCAGCACGATAGCCCCCGCGAGAACGGGCAGCATACGGCGCATGCTTACCGGCTGATCATCTGCGGGCGAGCCGATATGCGCCAGCGCACGCCGCATGAAAAGGTAGTTACCCAGGGCCAGCATCAGGCCAATGGAGCACACGCCAAAGGCGGCATGCCAGCCAACATCGTCGCCGTAACGCGCGCTGACCACATTGCGAATCCAGGGCGTCAGTGTCATTGAAAAAAACGACCCGATGTTCACGGACATGTAATAGATGGTGAAAGCACTGTCGATGCCGGTTTCATCGCCTTCGTAGATCTTTCGGACCAGGTTGCCCGCGTTGGGCTTGAAGAAGCCGTTGCCCACCACGATGACGCCGAGGGCCAGGTAAACCATGTAGGGATTGTTCGAGGGAATCCACAACATCGCATAGCCCAGTGCCAGCACGGTGGCGCCGAGCAGCATGGTACGGCGAGTGCCTAGCAGCTTGTCGCCAACCCAACCGCCTATCGCGGGGGTCGCATAAATCAGTGCGGCCGCCGCGCCCCAGACCAGATTAGCCTTGGTATCGACGAAGCCGAGTTTCCTCATCAGAAACGTGACCATCAGCACTTGCATGCCGTAGAAGCCGAAGCGCTCCCACATTTCAATCAGAAAAACGGCACTGAAGGAAAAGAGTTTCGAAGCAGGCGGACTTTGGAGAGTGATGTGATTCCCCTGCGGGATGGTAGATACGGCTGAGTTTAGGCTGTCTCGGCATTCTTGAGTACACGAGGTCGAGAGAAATCCATGAAGCGATTTTCTGCAGGAGTGAAAACTTCCACGACGGTTCGTCGGAACGCAACAGAAGATGCTCCGATCCTCGATACGAATCGATCAAGGGCGTACACAGGTCGGTCTCAGCAGCGGCGCGCCGGTGGCGCCATCCTTTTTGGGAATGTGCTGGTTAGCGAAGTAGAGCTCGGAGGTCTCAGAAATTTGGACAAGGCCAGGGCCTCGATGCCTATCATGCTCAGGTTGTTTCAAGCCATGGCCGGGGTGCCTCGGGGAGCTGCTCGAGAAATTGTGGCCGCCCAGTCCAGGCCCCGCTTCACCAGCGTGACGCAAATCCAAAGTGTTCAGCCACAATGAGTGGCCCGGCAGAAAAAATGCTTGAATCACAAATGGCCCATCCAGGAAATTCCGAAATACGTGGAATTTTCCCTAATACGTGGAAGATGCGATGAACACACTACGCGCTGCAGAGGGTGCCCCGAGAATGTTGGCGGTACTTGGCATTGAAGAAATGGAAGAGCGCGCTTATTGCGCTCTTCTGTCCCAGCGGTTGGCGACTACGGAAGATATTGCAACTATGCTTTCGCTATCGTCGCGCAAGGCACAGCGGTTACTCGACAGCATCGAGTCAAAAGGTTTGGCTTCTCACTCGCCGGAGCGGCCACCACGCTACATTGCTGCCTCGCCGGAGCTCGCCATCGAAGCGTTGGCGAGTCAACGTCAGGCTGATATTGAACGCGCGCGTTCGGCGATACCGGTGCTGAAGAAACACATCTCAAACTCACCGGACGCTGAAAAAGGTGAGCAGCTCGTTGAGCTAATCACCAGCCGCGCCGCTCTGGGTCAGATTGTGGTGCAGATGCTGCAAACCGTGCAGAGCGAAATTGTCGGCTTCCAACGCGCGCCTACGTTGCAAATTCAGGGGTTTCCCTATGAGATGCCGCCGGATCTACGTATACGGACCATCTCCGATGCGGGGTATCTTGCGTTGCCGGGTGCGTTGAATTCATTGCGGCTTGACATAGAAAAAGGCGAAGAGGCGCGCGTTTCGCCAACGTTGCCCATCAAGATGATGATTGTCGACCGACGTATTGGTATCGTTCCGCTCAACGTCGAAGATCAGGGCGGGCCGGTCATGCTGGTTCGGTCCTCCTCGTTGCTCGACTCGCTTTATGCGCTTTTCGAGCTCACCTGGGAGCGATCGACACCCATCGTATTTACCAGCACTGGGAAACTTGAGACCGGAAAGCCGGACTCCCGGTTGTCCGACGCGGCGGGGCAGGTGATCCCCTTGTTGGCCGCCGGGCTGAATGACAAGGCGATTGCTTATGAGGCGGGAATGTCTACGACTACGCTCAATCGGCGTATCGCTGAACTCATGAAATGTTTTGGCACCCGCACGCGGTTTCAGTTGGGCTGGCGTGCTGCCCTTGACGCGTTTCCGGAACGGTCAGGTGCAAACGTAGGTGGAAAAAAAGCCCCCCGCGTCCGCTGATGCGGCTGCCAGCGAGCCGAGCGAGCCGAGGGAGCTCACTCCCGTACTCGAATCGCAAACAGAATGATTGGCGTATTTCTACCAAGGTAGAGATCAACCAGCTTTTTCTATTGATACGCCAGTTGGCCGAGCCGATACTCGGTCAATAAGTAGGAACGGCGACAAGTGGGTGTCGCTTGCATGACGACCGCATGACGTGGTCACGGTTATGGCGATGTGCTTCAACGTTTTTGCACAGTGTGAAAGCGATCGTCATAGATAAATCACGTTGCTGTGATTGACATGTTTTTTATGCCAAGCGCAGCTTTTCATTGCTACATGAGATGTACGTCTGGCCGACTCCGCCCGTGCCCGGACGCTCGATTGCAAGGCCCGTTTCCGCTGAACAGCGTCAGTGTTCTGTTTGACCTGGCAGCGGTTACTCCCCACAGCGATCTTGGCAATTTCGCGACTCATCGCTGTTCCAGAGGGTTTATTGCAGTCGGTGGCACCAGGCAACTCCGTCGTTAGCGGTCGATGACCGCGGGCGACACCGCTCGACCGTCCCACTCCTACCGATATTGAACCCGACGCCTTTAGGCGACGGGGCGTAGCCGTGCGTGATCGCTGCGGCGCGGGGCACTGTTGCCTGCCTCCAGCGATCGAGCCAAACCATCCCCGCCTTTGGGCATCACTCACCCTGTGTGGATCACCAATGAAACCAACGACGCTTCGTAACTCTCCCGTGCCTGCGCTGGCCATGACCATTTCGCTTGCGCTCGCTGCCGCTGCCGTCATGTCTGCGCGGGCCAGCGATGTCCCTGCCAGTTTGGGCGCCGCAGTGGCGAGTACCACTGCGCTGCATCCAGGCGACGTCTTTACCGGCGTGCTGCCGCACACACAGCCGATGCACATTGTGGTCGCGCTCAAGTTGCAGAACAGCGATCAGCTCAACAGCCTGGTCGCCGCGCACCAGACGCTGACACCGGCCCAATTCTCGGCGAACTATGCGCCGACCACAGCGCAGGCCCAGGCGGTTGCAACATATCTGCGGCAGACGGGTTTCACCAACGTGGTGATCTCGCCCAATCACCTGTTGGTGTCGGCGGACGGCACGGCCGATAGCTCACAGGCCGCGTTCCAGACCTCGTTCGCGCGAGTGCTGACCCACGACGGTCGGGTCGCCTTTGCGAACAACAGCGATGCGCACATGCCGACATCGCTGCAGGGCAGCGTGCTGTCCGTCATAGGCTTGCAGTCGGCATACCAGGCACAGACTTTTGCGCAGCGTGCCCTAGTGAATGCCGGCGGGGGCGCCGCGTCGATCGCCGCTCACGACCCAGTGCAGTTCTCCTCGATCTACGGCGGTACCGGCGTGCAGACTGCGGCGGGCGTCTCCGTCGGCATCGTCACCGAGGGCGATATGACGCAGTCGATCGCTGATCTCAATTCATTCACCAGCAGCAACAGCTTGGCGACGGTCACCACTCAGGTGATCTACACAGCGCCGGACAGCGGTGACACCAGCGGTGACGACGAATGGAGTATCGATACGCAGGACATCGTCGGCTCGGCCGGTGGGCAAGTGGGGCAGCTCATTTTGTACGTGACGCCAGCCCTGACTAACACGGGCCTGCTTACCGCCTTCAATGCTGCGATTACCGACAACGTCGCGAAGATCATCAATGTCTCGATCGGCGAGTGCGAGACGGATGCTCAGCTGGACGGCACGGCGGCTGCAGCGGATCAGATGTTCCAGGCAGCGGTGGCGCAGGGCCAGACGTTCTCGATCGCGAGCGGCGATAAAGGCGCCAACCTATGCGGCACCGGCATTCCCACGCCGAGTTGGCCCGCCTCTTCGCCGTATGTAGTTGCGGTCGGTGGCACCACGCTGGATGCGTCGACGACCACGTGGAGCAGTGAAACGGTCTGGGTCGATGGTGGTGGCGCGCCGAGCGGCTTCGAGCCGAAGCCAGTGTGGCAGAACGCTCTCGTATCAGGCGCCAAGCGCGGTGTGCCTGATATCGCTATGGATGCCGATCCGAATTCCGGTGCGCTTGTCTACGTCAATGGCCAAATCCAGCAGTACGGCGGTACGAGCCTGGCATCCCCGATCTTTGTCGGTCAGTGGGCGCGCATGATCGCCATCAAAGGCACCGCTATCGGCTTCGCTGCACCGCAGCTGTATCAGTTGCCGGCGACGGTCTTCCACGACATCACCGTGGGCAACAACGGCGGTGAAACGGCGAAGGTCGGCTACGACTTCGCGACCGGTCGCGGCAGCGTGATCCTTAGCACGTTGGTGAGCCAGCTCGGTGCTCCCAGCCCGTTGGTCGTCAGTTTCAGCGAGACCAGCAGCGGTTTGATCGCCACATTTACCGACCACTCCACCGATAGCGCCGGCACTCTCACTTCGCATACGTGGAATTTCGGCGATGGTGGCGCGTCAACGCTCGCCAACCCTAGCCATTTCTTTCCCAAGGCGGGTGTCTACAGCGTCTCCGAGACGGTAAGCGATACCGCTGGGTATGAGGTCGCCCAGACCACGTCAGTGACAGTCAAGTAGACACGATCGCGGTTCGTCGCCGCGACGGCGACGAACCGCGGGCCACACGGGAGGCCGATAGCTACCTCGAACTGACCCACGCGAGATACGCGAATGGGTTCGAGCGGTTTCCTGAAATATGGCTTTTCGTACAAAGAATTTTAAGGACAAAACACGTGGCGATTCCGGTAACCGGGCCACGCCATCACCGATGACACGACTTGGGGGTTTCATTTCATGAAGGGGTTGGACATGCATGCACACACGAATGGCCGTCTAAACACGACGCGCCTCACCCCGACCCTCCCGGTCGCACCCGTTACTCGCGCGATCCGCGCGGCCCTGGCCATTTCGGCCACGCTGCTGGCGTTGGGCGGAAGTGGTACTGCGATCGCACAAAGCTGCGCGTTCACGGCATCGCCATTGGCCACGGAAACGTGCGAGGGCGTTTTCACAAACACCTTGCCTGCCCCCTCATTCTTTACTCCTGTCGCCGACCTTACCCTGGTGCTGGGTGATAGCGCGAATAACGTACCGACCAGCGTGACCCCGGCCTCCAGCCTGATGGGGATTGATGCCCAATGGAGCGGCAGCGTGGGCATGACCAGCTACGCGGACATCACCACCGTGGGCGCCACCGGTATCTTTGCCTACAGCGCGACCACGGCGACGGTAAATAACCAAGGCAGCATCACCACCAACGTCACAGCGCCCGGTGCCAAGGCGATGGACGTCAATGCGTACGGCGACGTGAACGTGGTCAACAATGGCCCGATCAACGCCTACAGCACCGGCGTTTACGACGTGACGGCGGTCAATGCCAACTCGGTCAACGGTGATGTCTCGGTCGACAATCAAGCCCTTGGCGCTATCACCGCCTCTGCGCAGGATGGCAACGCTATTGCAGTCAACGCGTATGCCTTGGGCGCAGCCACCGTCACTAACGAAGGGACGATTACCGCCAGCGCAGTCTACGGCGTCGCCGTGGGCATTGCTGCTCAAGCTGTCAATGGCAACGCCAGTGTCACCAATAGCGGCGACATCACGGTGACGTCCATCTATCAGCAAGCCATAGGTATCTCGGCCTCCTCCGCTAATGGCTACGCGTCTGTCACCAACTCCGGCTCGATCACGGCTACCGGTGGCAGCGGCGTGGAGCAGACGATCGGCATCGAGGCAGCCGCCGAGCTCGGCAGCACGGCCGTTAACAACGGCTATATCACAGCTACATCGTCCTACGGTGCGGCCGTCGGTGTCGAAGCCCTAACCACTAACGGCGATGCCTTCGTCACCAATAACGGCACCATCACCACTACTACGAATAGCGTCTATCAAACCGCCGTGGGCGCCGTGGCCTCGTCGGTCAATGGTCAAGCCACGGTCAACAACACCGGCCATATTTCCGCGATCAACCACGATGGCCTTGGGGTGGGTATCGAGGCGTACTCGCCGCTCGGCAGCACGATCAATAACTCGGGTTATGTCGTCGCGGGCTCGTACCTGGGCAATACCATCGGTGCCTTGGCCAAGGCCTATAACGGCGACGCGAGCATCACTAGCAGTGCCAGCGGCTACATTCGTGCAATTGCCCTGCACGGCGTCAACGGATACGCCACCGGTGTTTTCGCCAACGCTACCAACGGCAGCGCCAGTGTCACGAACGCTGGAACCATCTTTGCGGGATCCAACTATGGTGCAGCCACCGGTATTCAGGTCCTGGCCAGTGGGGCGAATGGTGGCGGTGACGTCTACGTTGGAAATAGCGGCAAAGTCGAGGCTGCCGGCAGCTATGTCTCCGACGTGAGGGGCATCCAGGCATTTTCGACGACAGGCACGGCAACGGTCGTTAACTCCGGCAGCGTCGAAAGCGCTTCAAGCCAGCACGAAGGCAATGTATTGACCACGGTGGACGGTATCCGTGCCTATGGCTATGGCGGCGCCACGGTCACCAACTCCGGCCGGGTTTACGCGTCTGGCCCTTGGTTTGCCAACGGCATTACGGGCATCGCCTATAACGGTGACGCGTCCGTCACCAACACCGCGAGCGGAACGATCGAGGTTCTTGGTTTGGTGCCTACCGGTATCAACGCCGTCAGTACTTACGGCTCGGCCGTGGCCAACAACGTCGGCAGTATCGTGGTCTTTCAGGATGAAAAATGCTTCTGCGATCCCGGTGCGATAATCATTGGTACCGGCATCTTTGCCGATTCCGAACAAGGCACCGGTGCCGCGGTCACAGTCACCAACTCGGGCAGCATATCCATCAACTCGCTATACGGTGCGTACGGTGTCAGCGCCGTCGCCAAGAATGGCAATGTGTCAGTTGGAAGTTCCGGCAGCATCGCTATTGTCACCGACGGTTATGGATCCAACAGTTGGGGTATCAACGCAATTAGTGATTACGGCAGTGTTTCCATCGTCAACTCCGGCGACATCAGCATCGTTGAGGGTCCGGTACAGAATAACTTTCAGCCATCGGATGAGGTCACTGGCATTTTTGGACTGACGATTGGAAAAATCAATAACGCCAGCAGTCTCAGCGACCTCAGCATCGTCAATACGGGGAACATCAGCCTCACTGCCTTCAGTGGTTATGGCATCCTAGGAAGAAGCTTCCAGGGATCGGTGTCCATCAGCAACGCCGGCCACATCACGGTGGATAATTCCTGGTTCGGCGAGGGTATTGTGGGCGAGAGCTATATGGGAGGCTCCGTAGCCGGAGATGTGACAGTCGATAACTCTGGCAGCGTTTCCATTACGGGTCCCCTTAGCGCGACAGGCCTCGTCACGTTGGTCAATTCGACTGGCGCGACCAACATCACCAACTCCGGCGACATCACCGATGCTAGCCAGCTGGCCACCTTTGGTGTGTTTGCCAGAGATGAAAATTTTGCCAACGGAGGTGATGTAACCATTCATAACAGTGGTTCGATCAGCTCCATAACCTCGGTCGATAACCCGGCTCCGGTAGATCATGCGGGCTACGCCAGCCACTCCATGGGTATTCATGTCTACACCTATGGCGGTGACATCACCGTGGGCAACACCGGTTCGATCCTGGCGCAGACGACTGCAAACACTCAGCTTCCCGGCTCGGCTATTGGCGAGTTCGTGAAGAATGGTTACGGCAACTACTTCGGTAAAGTCGGTATCACCAACTCCGGTTCGATCACGGCGTCCCTCACGTCCAGCAACTCCTTGCCCGCCGTCGGCTTCCAACTACCGTTTTATGGCCCCATTGGAGCCGCTACCGGCATTCTCGTGAATAACACCTATGGTGATGTGACCGTCACCAATAGCGGCTCGATCAGCGCTACCTCCCAATCCGATCACTATGCGGGCGGCGGTGTGGGTAACGGTGTGACAGCCGCCAACGGCATATCGGTGGTTAGCACGCTGGGCAACGGCGTCGCTCGTAGCCTCAACCTCGGCAACATCACCGTCACCAATAACGCTAACGGCTCGATCACCGCACTCGCTTCATCCAGCTACGGCAATGGCGACACGGCGAAGGCCAGCGGTATCTCCGCCGTCGTTTCGGTCGGCAGTTACGGCGCCTCCCTCGTCAGTGCCGGTCAGGGCATCACGATCAACAATGCAGGCGGCGTGTCGGCTACGGCATTGATTGCCAACGATGCGACAGGCGTGGCAACGGCCACGGGCATTTCTTCGATCAACGGATCGGCTGCAGGTTTCGTCAACGTGATCAACAGCAACACGATCACCGCAACAGCGACGACGACTGGGGCGGCGACCGCCACCGGCATCTTCGCCAGCGGCAACAACGTGACGGCGGCCCTCAACGCCGGCGGCAGCATCAATGCCACGGCTACCGGTGGCAGTGGCGCGGCGACCGGTCTGTCATTGACTGGCAGCGCTCCAGTGACCGCGAGCAATGACGGCGTACTGATGGCCACCTTCATTGGTGCCGGCAAGGCGTACGGTGCGACGATCACTTCGGCCAGCGATGTAACCTTCAGCAACAGCGGTCTTATCCTCGCAAGCAATGCGACCTCAGCGGTGGGTGTGACGTTCAATAGCCCGACCAACGTCACGCTGACCAATAGCGGCACGATCGCCGCCAACTCGGCGGCGGCGGGCAGTGTCGCGGTGCTGAGCACCGGCGCGTCGAACGCTGTCCTCAATAACAGCGGCACGATCACCGGGGCGATCCAGACCGGTGCAGGCAACGACAGCTTGAGCAACGCCGTCGGCGGGGTCTGGAACGCCATCGGTGCGTCGGACTTCGGCGCCGGTGACGACACGGTCACCAATGCCGGCACGATCCACCTCAACAACACAACAATCAGCCTGGGCAGCGACCCGGCCGGCAACCAGTTCGGCAATGCCGGTCTGATCACGGTAGTGGGCAGCAACACGATCGCCATGGGCACCGGCCCGACGGCCAATCCCAGCCCATTCACCAACAACGGCACGATTAACTTCCAGAACGGCACGGCGAACAATACGCTGACGATCGCCGGCAACTTTGCCGGTAACGGTCAGGTCGACCTGGATGTGAACGGTGCGAACGGCACCGGAGATCTGCTGAAGATCAATGGCAACGTGGTCGCAGGCAGCGTGAACACGGTCAATGTGAACCTGTTGACTGATCCGGCCACTGCCTCCACCACGATCCCGTTGGTGCAGGTGAGTGGGACCTCCGCCGCCGGCTCGTTCGTGCTGGGCACGTTCACTCAGCCCAAGGGCTTCTTGGGCTTGAGCGAGAGCCTGGTGAGTACGCCGCCGAACACGACATCGCTGGGTCTGGCGGTTGCCGCGACGACACCACCGCCGACCGGAGTCGGTGTTGGTGTGACCGTGACCGGCCTGAGTGAGTTGGGCACGCTGGCCGCCTCCGCTGCTCCGGGTGTGCAGAGCCTGATGAATAGTCAGATCGGTACGCTGGAAGATCGCATGGGCGCGGTAAGCCAGACCATCAAGGGCGGCCTGAGCTTGTGGACACGCGCCTTTGCCGATAGCGGCACGGTGGACCCGGACCATTCCGCAGGCAACTTTGGTCAGAACGGCAACTTCGGGTTTGACCAGAGCAACTCCGGTGAGGAAGTGGGTCTGGACTTCGCGATCTCCGATGAGTTCAAGGCCGGTGCGTTGTTCTCCAAGTCACGAGCGAACCAGTCGCTGGATGGCAACCAGGCTGACTCGAGCCAGATCACCGGCAATACCAGCGGCATCTATGGCACCTGGATCGCCTCGAGCGGCTTGTACGTGGATGCGTCCTACCGCTGGATGAGCTTCAACGATCGGCTGCATGCACCCAATGGTTACGCCTCGATCCATGGCAATGCCGATGCGTTCAACCTGGAAGTGGGCAAGACCTGGACGCTGTCGAACGGTCTGCAGATCGCGCCGCAGTTCCAGTACACGCTGACCAAGGTCGACAACATCAACGCGCAGACCGGCAACCTGGCTGGCTTCCAGTCCACGGGTGATGATGCGTCACGGGCCCGCCTGGGCGTGATGTTCAGCAAGGAGTACACGCCGGCCAGCAGCAACGCGGTGTGGATGCCGTATGCCTCGCTGTCGGTGGTGCAGGAACTGGATGGGAAGAACAGCTACGCGGTCAACAACACCTTCTTCGGTGAGACCGATACCAGGGGCACCAGTGCACTGGCTGAGACTGGCCTCAACGTACAGTTTGGCAAGCTGGCGGTGTTTGGCGGTTTGAACTGGCAGGACGGTGGCGCGTTGAAGAGCTTCTTCGGCGGCCAGGTGGGGCTGCGTTACACCTTCTAGAGCGTGCTGATGAAGCCCTGAGTGAGGGCGTGAAAGGGTGAATGGGAGCCCGGCGATAGGATTCGCCGGGCTTTTTCATCTACAGAAAAACAAGAGGTGAGCGCCATGGATACCAAGTTGTACCACGTGGGGCATATCGAGTCCGGCGTGTCGCTTCCCCAGCGTTTAGGTGCTGCGCTCACACCCGGTCAGCAACGCGTGCTCGAACTGGAGGACGGTGACAGCTTCACACTGCATGCGATCCGGATCACTGACGACAACGGTGTCATGGCGAGGGGGCGCTTCAACAATGTCTCCGATATCGCGGCCCGTCTGTCGAGTTGGGCGAGGGGACGGCATGTGCGGCTGGCGTATCGCTTGATCGACAAGGACACCGCCCGGATTTGGCGGCTTGGCACCGTCTGAGGAACAGACATGAGCAATGCCGTTTTCGAAGGCTACACCGTCGGTGAAATCGAGCGTGGTATTCCGTTCCCGGCCAGACACAAGAAGCCACTTTCCATCGAGCAGAAGCAGCTCATGCAACTGAAAGATGGGGAGAGCCTCGTGCTTGCGGTGCACTTCGGCACGTTTCGGACCGACAACGTCGAGCGGCTCGCGCAGTGGGCGCGATCGAAGGGAATTCACACCGTACGGCGCAAGATCGATGACGACGTGGTGCGGATCTGGCGTGTCCCCCAGCAGCCGGCGCTGCCGGGCAAGCCGAAGGCATGACGGTGTCGATCAAGAAGCACCTAGCTATAACCTTCCGGGGCGTACTCTTGCTGGACGATGTGAACCCATCGTTGAAGCATGGCCCTAACCTTAAAGATGGAGAACTTCGTGGCTAAGAAAGACCAAGCGTCCGATACGGACCTGCAGGAAGTGAGCGACAAGGACCAGATGGCAGTTGGCCTGCAGTCGGTAAGCGGCGAGGCGGCTCCGTCAGTGTCCGCTGGTGCGCCGGAAGCGCATGCACCCGCCGATGCGCCAACCGCGCAGACCACGGCGGTAGCTCAGCCAAATGTCGAGAAAAGCTGTTCGCGCGGACTAGCCGCCTGGTTGGCCAGCAGCAACCTGTCCCTCGCGATCTCCTCTTATCAGACGGGCAGGGTGTACCTGGTCGGTAGCGACAAGCTCGGTCGGGTATCGTTCTTCGAGCGCCTGTTCGAACGTGCCATGGGCATCGTCGGCAATGCGCAGCGCATTTACCTGGGTGGCCTGTACCAGCTGTGGCGCTTCGAGAACGTACTGCGCTCGAACGAGGTGATCCATGCCCAGTTCGACAAGTGCTACGTGCCGCGCAATGCGCAGACGATCGGCGACCTGGATATCCACGAGCTGGGCATCCGCAAGAATGGCAAGGTGGTCTTCATCAACACCAAGTATTCCTGCCTCGCCGAGCTGAGCCAGACGCACAGCTTCAAGGCGATCTGGAAGCCGGACTTCATCACGAAACTGGCGCCTGAGGATCGTTGCCACCTCAACGGCCTGGCGATGGTTGACGGTGCACCGAAGTACGTGACCGCCGTGTGCAAGAGCGATGCGGTCGATGGCTGGCGCGATCGCCGCCACAACGGCGGCGTGGTGATCGACATCGACACCAACGAAATCGTCTGCGAAGGCCTGTCGATGCCGCATTCGCCGCGCTGGGCCAACGGCAAGCTGTGGGTACTGAACGCCGGCACCGGCCACCTGGGTTGGGTGGACTTCGCGACCAAGTCGTTTGTGCCGCATGCGTTCCTGCCCGGGTTCGTGCGCGGCTTGTCGATCTTCGGCAACACCGCGGCGGTGGGCTTGTCTAAGCCAAGGAACCAGCGCTTCGAGGGTCTGCAGCTGGATGCGGAGCTGACCAAACACGATGTCGAGCCCTGGTGCGGCGTGCAGATCATTTCGTTGACCAATGGCGACGTGCTGCACTGGATCCGCTTCGAGGGAGACATCTCCGAGATCTTCGACCTGTGTTTCCTGCCGAATGTGCGCAACCCGATGATGGTGGGCCTGCGCACGCCGGAAATCCGCGAACTGATTACGTTTGAGACGGAGCTTCAGACGGAGGGTGTGACGCCATGACCACGAATCGGGGCAGGGCAGGTTATGCGGTAGGCATGATCGCGGCGCTGCTCGTCGCGAGCGTCGTGCAAGCCCAGTCGACCAGTACGACGCCGGCAAAGACGGCGGCCGCGCAGTCCGCCACGACACCGCCGGTCGACGAAGCGGATGCGATCTTTGCCCGTTGGGATACCGACCACAACGGGGTGCTGTCGCCGCAGGAGTTCCGGGTTGGCTGGAATCAGCTGCAGGCCGCAGCGGAGTTGCGCCGACTGCACGAACAATTCGTGGCGATGGACACCGACAAAAACGGTTGCTTGAACGCGACGGAGTACGCGCACCTGGAATTGATCCAGCGCGCCGGCAAGTCCGCGCCGCCGATGGCGATGTTCGACACGGAAAGGAACCAGTGTCTGGATTTCAAGGAATACGTGAACGTGGTCAATTACATGTTGAAGCAGGAGCACAAGTGATCGTGGCCCGACGCGCGCCCTGGTCCTTCGCTAACCATCAGTCCAGACCATTGATCCGGCCCACAAACCGCCCTTTGACCACCATTCCTGCGAAGGCAGTAACCCAGCGCCCTTGCTCGACATGCTCAGGACGAACGGTTCATACGCAATATTTGTGGGCCAGATCAATGGGCGTCTAGGTGCGTCGTAGAACACAAGGCAGTGCTTGTGTTATCAGTAGCGCTATGAATCTCGTCATCCGCCGTCAAAATCTATAGTTTTATGGTTATCCGAAGCCACTAGCGGAAGTACGGGCGCGATCGTCGTAAAGACTGAAGATCATCCTCCGAGAAGGCCGCCAACCTCCATTGGCGGTTTTTTGAATGGCCGCCGTTGGATCCCATCAAGGAGCTCAACGTGAACCGCCACGCTGACGATCTGCACATCCGCGCTATCTATCACCACCCTCAGTACGCCTGCCGAGGTGATGCGTGATTGCGCTGCCAGCGAACGCGTCACGCTCCCCTATCAAATGATTACGGCTACAGTCGTCCCTCCAAAAGATCTTGGATTCTATCTATATGAATAATGCGCCGCAGCATTTTTCCCCGGCTGCTTCGGCGCTTTGAGCGCTATGGCATATGTTGCGTCGCGTTAGCACGTTGTCATAAATTTGATTCGAAGGTGTCACTTTGAGGTGTGCGGCAGCCTTTGGTGACTAGTCGCAGAAGGATCGGCATAACGGGACTAGCGGCTTTTTTTGCGCAAGTGCGCATGTGCGGGTTGTGCCCCAAGTCAAAAGACGCTTCATCGGGTTGTACCGTGGCATTGCCGAAAATTTCGTTACCCCCAGTTCCGGCCGCGACTTGTATAAGATCGGCCGCGACCGCGACTACGCTCCGTGTTCAATTTACTGGCCATCACGCAGGCGCCAACGCTACTGAAGGGCAGGACGCCTGGGCATTCGGGAGCGGCAGTGCCTTAGTAGTAAAAGGCCCTTGCAACCAATCAGTCCCGAAGGCACTAGCATGGAGCGTGACGATATCGCCACCGACTCGACCAGTGCCCTCCAAAAAACGGTCGTAAAGAAAGATCGTGCTTCCGCGTGGGCCAACGCTCTTTGGCCATTGAGGATTGATGCCGCATACGTTCGGTAGCGGGAATGCCACGCAACCACCGGGATTGACCAACAGTCTCTCGACGATTGTCTGGCATGCTTGCGTACAATGACTTCACGCGCAGCATTTTGGATCGCACTGATCGGAGCGTCGGAATCGGTAAGGAATAGTGTCTGGCCAATACGAGAATTTCCTTAAAGTCCATCCGGAGCCGCGGCAAGCGCCAACCTAGCGAGGGCCGGTATGGACTTCGACTCCGTTCGCTTCATGATGGAATTTCGATGGTTTTCCACGGTGCGTTGGCTGATGCCAAGATCAACGGCGATGTTTTTGCTCGGATGACCAGCAAGTACGAGATCCATTATCTGACGTTGTCGGGGGGTGAGCTCTGCTACGTGATTGCTGGCCTCTTGTTTCCATGTAAGCAACTTGTTTGCATCACGGGAATGCTCCAATGCCCGTGCAACGCTTTCGAGCATTTCACTGCGATCGAACGGTTTCTCGATGAAGTCGGTGGCGCCGGCCTTCATGGCATCGACCGCGATCGCGATGTCGTTGCTTCCGGTGATCATGATGGTGGGCATTCGGTTGCCCTGGTCACGCAACTTTTGCAGCAGTTCCAAACCCTTCATGCCGGGGAGATTGGCATCGAGCAGAAGGCATGCTTCGGGGCCCGGCACGTAGGCTGCGAGAAATGCTTCACATGAAGCAAAATCCTCGACCTCGAGGCCGTCACCTTCCAGCACCATGCGAATGGTTTCGCGCAACATGTCATCGTCGTCGACCACATAAATGACAGGTTGTCGCGTGTCGGCGTCTTGTTCGATGCGCTCGCTGACCACACTCGGCGGATCTATACCCGAAGCAAGTTGTGACTGCGCAAGCAGACGTTGGATGACGTAGGAAATCTCCTTGAGCTTGGCCGGCTTGTTGAGCTGCGTGCAATGTTCCAGTGCGACGTCGCGCGAGGTCTGGGTGGAGATGTCGCCGGTGAGCACGATAGCGGGTATGTCGCGACGCATTTTTTCGCGAAGCTGCACAATCATCTCCAAGCCGGTGAGGCCGCGCGGAAGATTGTGATCCGTCAGAATGAGATCCGGCTGAACACCGCCGTGAGCGATCCAGTTTAGGGCAGCGACACCGTCGGATGCTGTCGCTATCTGATGCCCTTGGGATTTGAGCAGTGATCCGAGCAACTCGCGTAGCTCTGGATCGTCTTCGACGATCAGGATCATGCCGACCCGGTGCATCGCACTGGCACTGCTGTCAGGTGCGATGCCATTCAGAGGTTCATGCATTCCGGCATTTTCGAGCGGCGTTAGCGCGACATCGATGGAGAACATTGATCCTTTTCCGAGCGTGGACTCTACGCGAATCTGATGACCCAATAGAACGCTGAGTCGTTGGACGATGGCCAACCCAAGGCCCAAGCCGCGGACACGTTCGCGAGCTGGATTATCCAGTTGACGGTATTCCTCGAAGATGACGTGCCGCATATCTTCAGGGATGCCCGGGCCGGTGTCCCATATCTGGATACTCAGCCATCCGCTATGTCGGCGGCAGCCAAGCAGTATTCGGCCTTGCTTGGTGTACTTGAGCGCGTTGGACAGCAGGTTACGGATCATCTGCTCGAGCAGCCGCGGATCGCTCTCTATGGAGAGGTGGCATGGCACCGTGCGCAACGTCAGACCTTGCGCGCTGGCATGGTAGTTGAACTCGTCCCTGAGTCGATCCAGCAGGTCGCTGATGCGAAAACTGACTGGATGCGCATGCACCGCGCCGGTTTCGATCTGATTGATATCCAGCAACGCATTCAACATACCCGACATGGCGCCAACGGTTTCACCGATACGCATCGTGAGCTTGCGTGGCTGCACGCCCTCTACCGTTTCCAGCAATAGACCTTGCAGAAGTTTGAGCGTTTGCAGCGGTTGACGAAGATCGTGACTGGCGGCGGCAAGAAAGCGCGACTTTGCAGCCGTTGCCGACTCTGCTTCCAGCTTTGCCGCTACCAGGGCTTGTCCCGTGTGTTTTTGCTCGGTGACGTCGGTGAAGGTGATCACAACGCCCCCGACGCCGTGGTCATGGGTACGGTAGGGCAGGATTCGGCGGACAAAGCACACGCCGCTGCGTGATTCGATTTCTCGCTCCAGTGGTGCGAGTTTACGCAATACGGTACGCGCATCGGTCAGCAGTTCGTCGTCGGTAGCCAACGAACTAAGGTCCGCCAGCGGCCGTCCGATGTCGCCGGGAATCACGTTGAACAGCAATTTCGTAGCTGGCGTATACAAGCGAATATTGAGATCGGTATCGAGAAAGATCGTGGCGACATCCGTGCTGTACAGCACGTTCTGCAGATCGTTCGATGTGGTGCGCTGTTGCTCCAGGGTCTCCTGGAGCTGGCTGTTTAGTGCGGTGAGTTCTTCATTGAGCGACTGCAGCTCCTCTTTCGAGGTGAGCAGCTCTTCGTTGGTAGACTGGCACTCTTCGTTGACAGAAAGGGCCTCCTCGTTGATGGCCTTCTGTTCCTCGCTGGAGACTTCCAAATCCCGGATGGCTCCATGCAATTCGGTCCGCGTTGCCTCCAGCTCCTGCTCCAGCTGGGTGATCCGGGTTACGTCACCTGGTGCAGTTGGCGAGACGGGCAGGGCGCTCGGCTGGTTCTCGTCGACGAAGCAGATCAGCAGCAGTACCTCACCTTCGTTCAGCACTTTTTGTACGTCGAGACCAAAAACAACAGCGTTATCGCCTCGGCCGCTGCGACAGCCGCTCACGGTGATGCGTTCGGTGCGCTGAACTGCCTGCTGCAGCGCTGACCGCAGCTTCGTGCGCAAACCTGGCGCGGCCATGGAAAGCACATCGTGACTTGGGTGTCCGGCAGCAACTTGCAGATAGCGGTCTGTTGCTCCCAGATGATAGAGGCACTCATGCTTCTGATTGACCAACACAGCGGCTGGCGCAAACGATCGCATCACCAGCCGGCGACAGAGATCGGTCAGCGCCGTCTGACGGAGCAGGCTCTGGCTTTGCCCGGGCATTGACTGCGACGGGGCGTTATCGTCAGTGCCTATGAGGAAGCTCAGTTCGCCCGGATGGCTGTGGCCGATGCGTCTATATAGGCGTTCTGGCTTCGAGATGATTTCGAAGCGGCCGTCGATATTGCCCGCCGTCTCAGAACTTCCCAGCAGAAGGATGCCGTTTTGCCGCAACGCGAAGTGGAACAACGCAATGGCTTTGGCCTGCGCCTCGAGGCTCAGGTAAATTAGCAGGTTGCGGCAGGAGACCAGGTCAAGCCGCGAAAACGGAGGGTCTGTCAACACGTCCTGAACGGTAAAGACCACTGCCGAACGCAGCTCCGGTAATACCCGGTAACCGTGTTCGTGCCTGGAGAAAAACCGTTGCAGGCGCTCCGCTGAGACCTCGGCCTTGATGGTTTCGGGATAGAGCCCTTCGCGCGCTCTGGCCACGGCGTCAGGGTCCACATCGGAGGCAAACATCTGCAGTTTGATATTTCTCTTGGCTGCACCAATGGCCTCGCGGAATAGCATGGTCAGCGAGTAGGTTTCCTCCCCCGTACTGCAGCCGGGAACCCAGACGCGCAGCGGCTGATCCGTTTTGTGCGAGCTCACAATTTCTGGAATCGTTTTGGCAGCAAGTAGATCGAACACTTCGGTATCGCGGAAGAATCGCGTCACGTTGATCAGCAGATCCTTGGCGAGGAGTTCGACTTCCCGATGGGCCTTCTTCAGTACGCTCAGATATTTGGCTATGTCGTGGGTTTCGATCTTGGCGATCAGCATGCGCCGCTCGATGCGACGTTGCAGCGTACCCCTCTTGTACAAGCGGAAATCGTGCGTGGTCCTGGTCCGCAGCAGATCGATGATCGCTGCCAGGCCGTCTTCTTCGGCGGTGTAGGTCGGAACATGATGGATAACGGGCGGCTTGTTCGACAGCGTGTTGCTATAGCGCAAGAGCGCGTCAGGAATTTCATCGATCGGCAGCACGCTGTCCACTGACCCGGTGAGCACAGCGTTGCGTGGCATTCCGTCGTAGTCGGCTTCTCCTGGCTCCTGTACAATCACGAAACCGCGACACTGTTTGATCGCCTTTAGGCCCAAACTCCCGTCGGCACCAGTGCCCGAAAGCGTGATGCACACCGCGCGTGGGCCATAGCACCCAGCCATCGATTGGAGCAAAAAGTCGAAGGGCAGGCGGGCACCGTGGCGCACTGGAGGTTCCGACAGACGCAGCATGCCCTTGTTGACCGCCAGATACTTGCCCGGTGGAATCACATAGACATGGTTTGGCTCGATGCGCATGTCGTCGGCCGCTTGGCAGACCTCCATCGACGTATGGCTTGACAACAGCCCCACCATCAGGCTTTCGTGTGTGGGGTCCAGATGCTGGACCAGAATGAAGGCCATGCCGATGTCGGCAGGTAACGCGCGCAAAAGCTGCCGGCAGGCATCCAGGCCGCCGGCAGACGCACCCACGCCGACCACCAGGAAGTCCGTTGGCTGGGTGCTGATGCGGAACGCGTCTGCCTGGGGCAGGCTCGTCCCCATCTCGAATGGACGGCTTGCCGGCATGATGGGGTTTTCCAGAAACTGATGGGGGACGTGGCTCGACTCTACTCTGCCTACTGCGCTGCAATGTGCATGGCGTCATAACAACTGGTGCGTTATCGGGCAGCGCGTCTTCCACGTGAGCCCGCTAGGGCAGGAATGCCATAGCCTTCTTGGCGCCGAAGGGTTGTATGCGCATTGTCGAAGAACGTAGCTCACCGCCGATCTCCCGATACGCTCGGCGCAGGTAGCGGCTTGATCTGGCACGGCTTCCACGGCGATTCGTCGGCCGTCTGCGAGAGTGCCTTCAAACACGCACGTTCTGTTCAACGCATTCGGCGCGCCGCGTGGTCTTGCTACCGAAAAGAGGTATCTGAGTAGTTTCCGACGCTACCGCGGATGCTTCGCCGCGCCTATGGTCATCGCAACGGTCACCAATCACACATGGCCTGGTGCGGCTTGCGCCAGGACGCACCCACCGCCCCTCCCATCCCCGCAGATCCAACTTCAGGAATACCAGCGATGAAAACAGCCATCTCACTGATGAAAGCGCTCGCGCATCAGGGCTCCGGAAAAAAATGTGGAGGACCGCAATCTCCGGCATTGGTGGCCCCGGCCATCTAGCCGTCTAGTTCACTAAGATGATGGGACTGAATGTTTGCGCGGTCGACATTGACTACGGCAAACTGGCCCATGCCGGCAAGTTGGGCGCCGGTGCAGTGGTCAATGTCAGGGTCGGCGATTCGATGGAGGCACTGAGGGCTGCTACTGGCGGCCGTGCGCATGGCATGCCCATCACGGCGCCGGCGCTGCGCGCGTTAAAGCGGGGCGTCGGCATGACTGGCAAGCATGGCACCAGCAAGCTGGTGGGTCTCCTGCCGGGCGAATTCCAAGTGCTGCTGTTCGACGTGGTGGACAACTGCATCACCGTGCGCGAATCGTTGCGTAAGCAATCGTGCGGGCATGGCCGAATGCCTGGCGTTCGCGGCGCAGGGAAAAAGCCAAAGCGGATATCGACCTTCAGCCGCTCTCCGCGCTCACCGATATTTTCAGGCGGCTGGAGCACGGCGAGGTGCCGTCGCGAGTGGTGCTTAATTTTGGGCCAGTGGGGGCGTTTCGAACTGGCCCTGCCGTGTTGAACAAGGCGTTGCCAGATCCTTCTTGGCATCGTGGCGCAGGGCATATCGCCGCTCGCCGCCACTGGCGTGTGGGTGCAGGCGCCGCCGCCACTAGATTGGGTCCCGGGCTATTGCTGGAAGATCTGATCGATCTTCCAGCATTCACTTTTCAACCATTTGAATCACAGATCGAGGACATGAATGACCTGGGTGGAATCTTCAGGATCGCGCGTGCAGCGGAAACCAAGATAGCGCGCTAACTCACGCATTGGCTCATTGGCTGATGCATCCATCGATGACATCTGGCGGAAGCCGTTCTGACGCGCCAAGTCAATGAGATGTTGCATTAAAGCTACGCCTAGGCCTCGATGCTGCCAGTCGTCGGCAACGGTTACTGCACACTCGCAATGCTGGTCGTCGCTCGAAGCGCTGTACCGACTCACACCTACTTCGCGCAGAGCTCCGTTGTCGTGCACCAGCGCGACGAAGGCCATGCTGTTGTGGTAGTCGATGTTCACCAATTGGTCGAGAAGCTCTGGGCTCGCCTCGCGAATCTCGCCGAGAAAGCGGAAATGGCGTGCTTCAGACGACAGACTTTCAATGAATTTGCGTTCGCGCTCCCTATCTTCGGGACGAATTGGTCTAAGCAATACGCGACTGCCGTCCTTCAGCTTCTCGATCCAATGATCGCCTTCCATCTCAGCATAGGGACTGTTGTTGGAAAGATGTCCAGTAGGGATGGCAGGCATGAGGCGATCTCCGTCAGTGGTCAAGTGTGGTGCTGTCGACGACTACCAGGACACCCAAGACCAGCTCCACCCATCTTGGATCACCGGCGGTTCGATCGGGTTCAATAGGAATTGATATGGCGAACGTCGCACTAATCGCTGCAATGGTGGCCACGAAACGAACAGGGCATAACCGAGGCAGTGAGCATCTCGCGACGTTGCGCGTTTTCGGGATTGCACGTCTGTGCGCTGTCGCACTCAGCGCGAACTCGATTGCGCCGATGACGATGCGCTGCCGGTACCCGTGATGGCCTATTTCACATGGCGTATCACATGACAGTTGTCGGTGTGCGGGCGCGGGTGCACCCATCGCCTAGTGTGCGGCAACGTACAGAGCGCGCGACAGGAAGAGAAGATCATCCTAACGAAGGAGTCATCCATGGCAACCGCTAAACCACGTGTCCTGACCATCAATGGTGGATCGTCGAGCATCAAGTTTGCACTGTTCGAGTCCGGCCATTTGCCTCGGCGGGTGCTGGAGGGCGGCATTGATCGGATCGGTCAGCCACAGTCCACCTTTTGGGTTAAGGACTTGAGCCCGGTGGACTGCTTTTCACGGACGGTGGCAGCGCCAGATCACACGGCGGCAGTGGATATCCTGATGGACTGGATCCAGCAGCGGCCCGATTCTGACGTCTTGGCAGCGGTGGGGCATCGCGTCGTGCAGGGAGGTCCGAAGTACAGCGAGCCGCAGTTGATCACCGATGAAATGATCAAAGACGTGCGCCGCCTTATTCCCTTCGACCCCGAGCATCTTCCAGAGGAGGTTCTGTTGGCTGAGGCAGTTTGTCGCCGGTTTCCCGATCTACCGCAAGTGGCGTGTTTCGATACGGACTTCCATTGCGATATGCCACGCGTGGCCAAGCTATTGCCGATCCCGCGCAGGTACGAAGCGCAGGGAGTTCGGCGATATGGATTTCATGGTCTGTCGTATGCATTCCTGATGGAAGAGCTGACCCGTCTCGGCGATCCCGCGGCGACCAATGGCCGCGTGATCCTCGCCCACCTCGGCAGCGGCGCCAGCTTGGCGGCGGTCCACAACGGCAAAGCCGCAGACTCCAGCATGGGGTTCACCCCAACATCCGGATTACCCATGAGTACGCGCAGCGGTGACCTCGATCCCGGTCTGGTTGGGTATCTGGCATGTACGGAGAAAATGAGCGCAGCGCAATTCAACACGATGGTCACAACCCAGTCCGGGTTGCTTGGCGTCTCGGAAACTAGTTCGGACATGCGCGACCTGCTTGAGCAGGAGACGCACGACGTGCGGGCAGCTGAGGCGATTGCACTGTTTTGTTACCAGGTCAGGAAATGGATTGGCGCCTTCGCGGCGGTGCTGGGTGGGCTGGACACGCTGGTGTTCGCTGGAGGCATCGGTGAAAACGCCTCCATCGTGCGGGAGCGGATCTGCGATGGCCTCGGCTTTCTGGGCGTAGAGATGGACCTCAAGCGCAACGCGCAGCATGCATCGATGATTTCATCCGATGCCGGACGCGTCGACGTGCGGGTCATCCGCACCGACGAAGAAATCATGATCGCGAAATCTGTCATTCGCGTCCTTCATCTCGGCTAATGCGGAAAACCAGGTTATGAAAATGGCTTCATTGACACAGGAAATGCTGCACAAAGTCGATGCCTATTGGCGCGCCGCCAATTATGTGTCGGTCGGTCAGATCTATCTCTACGACAATCCACTGTTGCGCGAGCCACTGACATTGGAGCACGTGAAGCCATTGGTGGTTAGCCATTGGGGAACGACCCCTGGCCAGAATTTCATCTATGTGCATTTGAACCGGATCATCAAAAAGCACGACCTGGACATGTTTTACATTGCCGGTCCCGGTCACGGTGGACCCGCCGTTGTAGGGAATGTCTATCTGGAAGGCACCTGGAGTGAGATTTATCCAGATGTCAGCCAAGACGAAGCCGGACTGAAAAGACTGTTCAAGCAATTTTCTTTTCCCGGTGGAATTTCCAGTCATGTCGCCCCCACTACGCCCGGATCGATTCACGAAGGGGGGGAGTTGGGGTACTCGCTAAGCCACGCCTTTGGCGCTGCATTTGACAACCCCGGCCTGATCGTAGCCTGCGTTATCGGTGACGGTGAGGCGGAAACGGGGCCATTGGCGACCGCATGGCAATCCAACAAACTGCTTGACCCGATCACTGACGGTGTCGTGTTGCCGATCTTGCACCTCAATGGCTACAAGATCAGCAATCCCTCGGTGTTGGCGCGCATTGAACATGACGAGCTGGACCAGTTTTTCCGAGGCTGCGGCTGGACGCCTCACTTTGTGGAAGGCGATGATCCGGACAAGATGCATGAGCTCATGGCCAGCACCTTGGACAAGGTCCTGGGCGACATCCAGAATATCCAGAAACACGCGCGGGACAAGAGCGAGACGGCTCGGCCACGCTGGCCGATGATCGTGCTCAGGTCACCTAAGGGTTGGACGGGACCTAAAATTGTCGAAGGTCTGCAGATCGAGGGTACCTTTCGTTCACACCAGGTGCCGCTGCTGGTCGATGCCGAGCATCCTGATCATGTTGAACTGCTTGAAAGCTGGATGAAGAGTTACAAGGCTGAGGAGCTGTTCGACGATAGTGGCCGCCTCATACCGGAGTTGGCTGAGCTGGCACCGAAAGGTGATCGACGTATGGGCGCCAATCAGCACGCCAACGGTGGCTTGCTGTTGCGTGACCTGCATATGCCGGACTTCCGCGACCACGCGGTCCATGTACCTTCACCCGGTGCAACTAATGCTCAGGATACGATGGTGCTGGGCAAGTTTCTGCGTGACGTCGTCAACCTTAATCAGGAACAACGCAATTTTCGTCTTTTCGGCCCCGATGAAACACTCTCCAATCTCTTGGGTGCAGTGTTTGAAGTAACTAATCGCCAGTGGGACGCGCACAAACAGGGCAATGATGAATTCCTCGAGCCCACCGGTCGAGTGCTTGACTCGATGCTCAGCGAGCACCAGTGCGAGGGCTGGCTGGAAGGCTATCTGCTGACTGGCCGGCACGGTCTGTTCAACAGCTACGAGGCATTCATCCGCATCGTGGACTCGATGTTCAGTCAGCATGCGAAATGGCTCAAGGTCACCAAGGAGCTGCCGTGGCGCCGGCCAATCGCGTCGCTGAACTACCTGCTCGCCTCACACGTCTGGCAACAGGATCATAACGGCTTCACGCATCAGGATCCGGGCTTCCTCGATCACGTCATCAACAAGAAGGCCGACATCGTGCGCGCGTACTTGCCGCCCGATGCGAACTGCCTGCTGTCAGTCATTGATCACTGCCTGCGTAGTCGGAACTATGTCAACGTGGTCGTGGCTGGCAAGCATGCTCTTCCGCAATGGCTGACGATGGACGCAGCTGTCCTGCACTGCACCGAGGGCATCGGTATCTGGCAATGGGCCAGCAACGATCAGGTTGATGAGCCGGACGTGGTGATGGGCTGCTGTGGCGACACGCCGACGTTGGAGGTGCTGGCTGCCGTTTCCATCCTGCGTGAGCACCTACCCGATCTGAGAATCCGCGTCGTCAACGTCGTCGATCTGATGAAGCTGCAATCGTGCTCTGAGCATCCGCACGGACTGAGCGACGAGGACTACGACTCGCTGTTCACCAAAGACAAGCACATCATCTTTGCGTTTCACGGCTACCCGTGGCTGGTCCATCGGCTGACGTACCGGCGAACCAACCGCAACTTGCACGTCCGCGGCTACAAGGAGGAAGGCACGATCACGACGGCTTTTGACATGCGCGTGCAGAACGAGCTGGACCGTTTTCATCTCGTACAGGATGTCATCGATCGTCTACCGCATCTGGGCGCAAAGGGGGCCTACCTCAAGCAGCAGATGCGCGACAAACTGATCGAACACAAGCACTACATCGACAAACACGGTCAGGACTTGCCTGAGATTCGAAACTGGAAGTGGCTGGACCAAGCCCGGTCGGCAGAAAAATGGGGAGGTTGAATAATTCATATGCCCACATTGCCCTCCCAGACCTACGAAAAACCACCGAGCGAACAAGCCGCTTCAACGAATCACGGCTCGGTCGTCTCTGTGCGTGGCAGCGTGGTCGATGTGCGGTTTGATCATTGCCTGCCGGCTATCAATTCATTGCTTCGCACCGGCGAGTCAGGACAGGTGGTCATCGAAGTTATGGCTCATCTCGATGCACGCTGCGTCCGGGGCATTTCCTTGACGCCGACGCAGGGTTTGGCGCGGGGAATGACGGTAGAGGACACGGGCAGTCCTTTGCGGGCGCCCGTTGGCAAGCAGATCATTTCCCGAATGTTCGATGTGTTCGGCCAAGCCATCGATCACGAGCCGGCGCCATCGGATATCCAATGGCGCTCTGTTCATCGCGCTCCACCGTCATTGTCCGAACGTTCGACGAAGTCCGAGATCTTTGAAACAGGCATCAAGGCCATCGATGTCCTCGTACCGCTGGAGCGGGGTGGCAAGGCTGGCTTGTTCGGTGGCGCGGGTGTCGGCAAAACAGTGCTGCTCACCGAGATGATTCACAACATGGCTGGGCACCAACAAGGGGTGAGTATTTTCTGTGGTATTGGAGAACGCTGCCGCGAGGGCGAAGAACTCTACCGCGATATGAAGGCGGCCGGCGTGCTGCCGAACATGGTGATGGTCTTTGGACAGATGAATGAGCCGCCCGGCGGCCGATTTCGGGTGGGGGCTGCAGCACTGACGATGGCGGAGTACTTCCGCGACGACGAGCATCGCGATGTGCTGTTGCTGATCGACAACATCTTTCGCTTCATTCAGGCCGGTATGGAGGTGTCCGGCTTGATGGGGCAGATGCCGTCTCGTCTTGGCTATCAACCGACAATGAGCACGGAGCTGTCGGGGTTAGAAGAGCGCATCGCCAATACGCAAGCGGGTGCCATTACGTCGATTCAGGCAGTGTATGTTCCTGCGGACGACCTGACTGATCCAGCGGCAGTGCATGTCTTTTCGCATCTCTCAGCGTCGATTGTATTGTCGCGCAAGCGAGCGAGCGAAGGCCTTTATCCCGCCATTGACTTACTGCAGTCCAATTCAAAAATGGCCACGCCCGGCATTGTTGGCGATCGGCACTACAAGCTAGCCCAGGAAATCCGACGGACGCTCGCGCAATACGATGATCTCAAGGACGTCGTCGCCATGCTTGGGATGGGGCAGCTTTCTCCGGAAGACCGCAAGGTCGTTGCTCGCGCGCGGCGACTAGAGCGATTCCTGACCCAGCCATTTTTCGCTACCGAGCAATTCAGCGGGGTGAAGGGAAAGCTCGTCAGTCTGCAGGATTCGCTTGATGGTTGCGAACGCATTCTAGGTGACGAGTTCAAGGACTATCCGGAGAGTGCTCTGTACATGATAGGCGCTATCGGTGAGGCAAGGAAACCGGGCCCTGCACCGGATCCTGCACCTGATCCTGATCCTGCTCCGCAACCAACCGTCGAACCGCTCACCGCTCATGAAGCTTAGAGTGCTCCTACCTTATGGCGTCTTCCTGGAGAAGGGCGAGGTGTCGAGTATCGTGGCCGAGACGAGCGATGGGTCATTCGGCATTTTGCCCCACCGTCTCGACTGCGTAGCTGCGCTCGTCCCTGGAATTTTTACTTATTCAACCGAAGCCGATGGAACGGCCTACCTCGCTGTCGATGAGGGTGTGCTGGTCAAGGCAGATTCGTATGTGTACGTCTCCGTCCGACGAGCTATCGGCGGAACCGGTCTCGCCGAGCTGCACGATGCTGTGAAGCGCGAGTTCCTTGCCTTGGACGAACAGGAGCGGGACGTACGCATTGCCGTGGCAAAAATGGAAAGTGGGCTTGTCAGTCGCTTTGCGGAATTTCAACATGAACGATGAGTTGGAAAATTCACGCACAAGCCGCGAGACGCGCTTTAGCGCAGAAGTAGCCGCTAAGGCTGCGCGCAAGCTGAGAGTGCAACGTCATGGCAAACAAAGTGTCTGGCTTGGCCTGGGCATGTTCGGACTTATCGGCTGGTCGGTCGCGGTGCCAACCATCCTCGGCGCCATGCTTGGTTTGTGGTGGGATAGGCATCACCCGGGCCCGCACTCATGGACGCTCGCACTGCTGGTTGCCGGATTGGTTATTGGTTGCGCGAACGCCTGGCACTGGATATCGCAGGAAGACAGGGCCATGCACGATGACTCGGAGGACGGCGATGAGTGAGATCATCAGACTCATCCTTGCACTGCTTGCCGGAGTACTGCTCGGGTCGCTCTTCTTCGGTGGCCTGTGGTGGACTATCAACCGAAGCTTGGTATCTGCGCAGCCGGCGGTGTTGATCCTTGGCAGTTTCATGCTACGAACTCTGGTCACCGTGGCTGGGTTTTATGTCGCCTTGCATGCTGGTTGGCAGAGTTTGGTGGCTTGCATGGTTGGGTTTCTCGTCGCGCGCATCGTGGTGACTCGATTTATTGCCGTGCGCGGCGAAAACACCGCGAAGCGGATCCCGCGAGGTGCGCTGTGAACCTCACCTCCGATCAGCAGATTTTTTGGCAGTACGGCTTTGTCAAACTCAATGGAACGATTGTCACGACCTGGCTCTTGATGCTGGCAATGTCGCTTGGCGCCAAGCTCATCACCCGCAAGCTTGCGACTGAGGGGGAAGTTTCACGTTGGCAAGCTGCGCTGGAGATCGTCGTTACCGGCATTGTCGAACAGATAAAGGATGTCGGTCTTGGCCATCCAGAAAGATATCTCAGCTTTCTTGGCACGCTGTTTCTGTTCGTAGCAACAGCCAGTCTTTGCACGCTGATTCCAGGCTATGTGCCGCCAACCGGCTCACTCTCGACCACAGCGGCGCTGGCTTTGTGCGTATTCATCGCCGTTCCGCTGTTCGGCATGCGTGAGCAGGGTTTTCTCGGCTACCTCAAAACCTATGTGGAGCCGACTCCGATCATGTTGCCGTTCAACATTATCAGTGAACTGTCCAGAACGCTTGCTCTGGCGGTCCGTCTGTTCGGCAACATGATGAGCGGGGCGATGATCATCGCCATCTTGCTCACCATTACACCGTATCTCTTTCCGATCGTCATGACCGCGCTAGGTCTACTTACCGGGATGGTTCAAGCCTACATCTTCGCCATTCTTGCGGCCGTTTACATTGCAGCAGCCACCGTCGTTCGCAAAGCGAAACGGGGCCCGAGGGCTGAGCCCGCCACCGCGCATTGAAAGTGCACCGTCACCGACAAAGGATCTCTCATGGACAGCAGTACGCTCATCGCAGTCGCATCAATCATTACGGCCGGACTGACGACCGGCTTCGGCTGCATGGGCCCAGCACTTGGGGAGGGGCGCGCCGTGGCCACAGCAATGACTTCGCTGGCGCAGCAGCCCGATGCTTCTGCCACGATCACCCGGACCCTGTTCGTTGGCTTGGCGATGATCGAGTCAACGGCCATTTACTGCTTCGTCGTCTCAATGATTCTCATCTTCGCCAATCCGTTCTGGGGCCACTTCATCGCCCAAGTCGGAGGGAAGTAAGCCATGCTCATCGACTGGTTCACCGTCGTGGCCCAGGCGTTGAATTTTCTGGTCCTGGTGTGGCTGTTGAAGCGCTTTCTCTATCGCCCGATCCTGAACGCCATTGACGCACGGGAGAAACGGATCGCGTCAGAACTCGCCGATGCTGATTCAAAGAAAAGTGAGGCACAAAAGGAGCATGACGAATTTCAGAGCAAGAACAAGGCATTCGACGAACAGCGCAGCGCGCTACTAAACAAAGCAGCCGACGAGGCAAAGGCCGAAGCTGATCGACTGCTGGATGATGCGCGGAAGGCGTCAGATGCATTGAGTGAGCAACGGCGGGAGGCGCTCACTGTCGAGACTAATAATCTCAAACAAGTCATCTGTCGCCGGACCCAGGATGAAGTCTTTGCCATCGCGCGAAAGGCGCTGACGGACCTTGCCACGACAAGCCTGGAAGAACGGCTGGTTGAGGTATTCATCCGTCGCCTGGGTGAAATGGAGGCGACTATGAAGACGGCGCTGTCTACAGCCATCACGGCATCGACGGGTCCGGCTGTTGTGCGCAGTGCATTCGGATTGCCGGCCGAGCAGCAAGCGCTAATTCAGAGGGCCCTCAATGAAACCCTCGCCGCGAAGATTCAGGTTCGGTTCGACGTCGCGCCGGAGCTGATCAGCGGGATCGAGTTTACAGTCGGAGGACAGCAAGTGGGGTGGTCTATCGCGAGTTACCTTACATCGTTGCAAAAGCGGGCCGACGAAGACTTGAGCCAACAGGCACAGTCCACGCCACCACCCAGGGCCTCGACAACAACGGCGACCGCCGCAAAGATCTCATGAGCATTGCACCTGAAAGCCTGCAGGGCGTCTTCGATAGCGCGTTCGACAACATCGGCCGGGCACGGACAGCTTTTACGCCGCAACTAACGCTGCGAGAAGTGGGCTATGTCACCAATGTCTCAACCGGAATCGCGACCGTTTCCGGCCTTCCCGGTGTTGGTTCCGAAGAGCTTCTGCAATTTCCAGGTGGACTGCTCGGCATTGCGTTTAACATCGACGAAGACGAAATCGGCGTCATTTTGCTTGGCGAATATCAGTCGTTGCACGCAGGCGATGAAGTCGAACGCACGGGCCGCGTGATGGACGTGGCGGTGGGTGACGGACTACTCGGACGCGTTGTCGACCCGCTGGGCAACCCGCTCGACGGCAAAGGCGTACTTGTCACTAACCTGCGCCTCCCGGTCGAGCGCGCAGCACCTCCCATCATGGACCGCGCGCCAGTCACCGTGCCGCTGCAGACCGGACTGAAGGTGATTGATGCGCTTATTCCGATCGGACGTGGCCAGCGTGAATTGATTCTTGGCGATCGTCAGACAGGGAAAACGGCCATCGCCATCGATACGATCTTGAACCAGCGGGGGCAAAACGTACTTTGCGTCTACTGTGCGATAGGTCAGCGCGCGTCCGCAGTTGCCAAGGTCGTGGCCAATCTGGTTGAGAAGGGAGCCATGGACTACACCGTCGTAGTGGTCGCCGAAGGCAATGATGCGCCGGGTCTGGTCTATATCACACCCTATGCGGCGACGAGCATCGCAGAATATTTCATGGAAAAGGGGCGTGACGTGCTGATCGTCTTCGATGATCTGACGCAGCACGCCCGTGCGTATCGCGAGCTTTCGCTGCTACTGCGCCGTCCGCCCGGTCGTGAGGCGTTCCCAGGCGATATTTTCTACATCCATTCGCGAATGCTTGAGCGTGCAACGCATCTGAACCAAGACCGCGGCAACGGTTCACTTACCGCACTTCCCATCATAGAGACCGAAGCTCAAGATATCTCGGCTTACATTCCAACCAATCTGATCTCGATTACCGATGGGCAGATATACCTGTCGCCTACCTTGTTTGAACTGGGGGTCATGCCGGCGGTCGATGTTGGAAAATCCGTTTCGCGAGTGGGCGGAGCTGCTCAACGTTCGGCGTATCGCGCGGTAGCCGGAAGCATCAAGCTGGCGTATGCGCAGTTTGAGGAGTTGGAGGCATTTGCTAAGTTCGGAACTCGTTTGGATCAAGCGACTCGCCAATCGATCGAGCATGGGCGGCGTATTCGCGCGTGCCTTAAGCAATCCGAATCCCAGCCGGTGTCATTGCCGCAGCAGATCACCGTTCTTCTGGCATTGACCGATGGGCAGTTTGATCGGATACCGCTCGATAAAATGAATGAAGCGGAGCAAGCGTTGCGGAAAGCGGCAGCAGAAATGCCGGCGGATGTCATCGAGCGACTGTCCGGAGCCGACAAACAGAGCGACGCAGATCGCACGTCGGTCCTGGAGGTCGCGAGCTTGGCGCTCGCGCCATTCCTGCCAGCCGTTGAAGCCAACACTGACGCAAAGCCAGCGGCATGAGCGGCAACCTGGAAAGCTTGCGTCGAAAGATTACCAGCGCCGGCGATCTAGGTGGCGTCGTCCGCTCGATGAAGGCATTGGCGGCTTCGAGCATTGGACAATACGAGAAGGCCGTGCAGTCACTGGACGACTATTACCGAGCGGTGGAACAGGGGCTAGCCTTGTGTCTTCGCGAGGGCAGCCAAGCCGGGGTCATCGCGGAGAGGAAACCAGCGGTAGGAATGACTGGCGCGGTTGTCTTTGGATCGGACCAAGGTCTCGTTGGCGGGTTCAATGATGTCCTGGTCCAATTTGCGTTGCGTACGATCAAATCGTTGCCTGGAACGAAAACGAAAATATGGGCCGTCGGAGAGCGCGTTCAATCGCTGCTGACGGATGGCGGTTTGGATAATATTGTCGTGCTGTCCGTTCCAACCTCCATTCATGGGATAACTCCGCTAGTTGGCCAGGTTCTCGTCGAGGTCGAGGCGGCGCACGAGCGCGGCGATATCGATGAGGTCTACGTCTTCCACAATCACCCGAAATCCGGGGCCATTTACGAGCCCGTTGGCAAGCAGCTGCTGCCTTTGGATCGATCGTGGGAACGTAAGCTTGCAGGACTGCGATGGCAGACGAAAAATGTCCCCCAGATCATCGGACGTACCACGTCGGTGCTCCAGGATCTGATTCGGGAATATCTCTTTGTTTTGCTCTTTCAGGCATGCGCCGAATCTCTTGCCAGCGAAAACGCCAGCCGTCTGTCAGCGATGCAACGTGCCGAGAAAAATATCGAGGACATTCTGGAAGATCTAAACGGCAAGTTTCATCGCATCCGGCAGGAGTCCATCGATGAGGAGCTGTTCGACTTGATCTCCGGCTACGAGGCGTTGTCGAAACACGTTTCGAGAACGAGTGTCTCGCCCAGAGAGACCGGTGTTGACCAGTGATCGTTGGTGCGGGTTTTCGGTACGCTCGACCTACGGCTGCGGGACCGCAGGCGAAGATCGCGCTTTCCTGCGCTCGAAACAGCCTGCCTCGATCTGGTCGTTGCGTCGAACCGACGAGTCGTAGGCTCTTGGATGCGTTCGCGCGCTCAGCTGGATAGGCCTGCCCAGAACGCATCGTGGTTCAAAGCCAACCACCATTAAACCCCGCACGCTTGAGTCCTTGGATAAGGCAAGGGCACTCGCGCATCAATTTCCACAGCAAACCGCTTCTGTGATTTTCGACCATCAACAAGGCTGGCCCCTGATTTATGCCGTAGTGCCAATGCGATATCCAACCAGCGGCGCCAGCTCCTTTTTCCTGATAAGTCGGGTTGATCGTCGCCCTGAAGCCGTATGGATTCACGTCATGCAGTTGCAGTTCGTTGACAAAATGATCGATTGCCGGCAACACGATTTCAGGCGCGAACGGTAATGATGCGACCACTGTCGATGGTGAGATCGTGCCATCGTCGGGACCATATGGCGCACCGCGTGCCACATAGTTAAAGAACTGGCGCTCAATGCCTTCGATCAGCACGGTATCCGGTCCCGGGCCCTGGCAGGCAGTGAGACCCCAGCAGTTCGGCCCATAGCCGGCGAATCCGAGTGGATTGGCAATGGCGTACTGGCGCTGGACATAGGTTGCGCGCCGACTGTTTTCGAAATAGTCGATGCCTTTGTCGCGCATGAAGGCATCCTGGATACCGCGAAAGTCGATCCAGATATGCGGGAACTGATGTGTAAATAGGGCTCCGGCATAGAGGTATTCCTGTCCATGGGTTTGCTTCCACTGATAGCCAGACATCCAGGCCCTATAGCTGCCTACGGGGATCGGGTGCGTTGGCGATCCAAGCGCAAGCAGATATAGCAACAGCGCCTCGTTGTAGCCTTTCCAGCGGTGCTCGAGGAACCCGCTCTCTGGCCTCCATCCCATGCTTGCCGTCGAAGCGCCATCCAGCGCCCAGTCCCACTCCACGCGACGATAGAGCGCATCGGCGATCGATCGAATCTCGACTTCGTCCGGGGTGCTTTCGTTGAAAAATCTTTCACAGGTGAGCATGCCAGCCAGCAAGAGCGAAGTATCGATAGTCGACAGCTCGCATTGCCAAGCGCGCCGACCGGTCTGCATATCGAGGAAGTGATAGTAAAAGCCCCGAAACCCGGTGGCATCCGGCTCAGACCCCTGAGAACTCCGGGAAAAGAACCGCAGCGTGGCCAGCGTCCGTTGGACTGCTTCAGCGCGCGAAAGAAACGCGCGGGCGACCGCCACCGGATAGGACGCCAATGCAAACCCCACCGCGGCGATGCTTGCCGGCCAACCCGATGTGCTGGTGCCATCTGGCGCGGTCTTGTCGAGGATCAGCCCATTGGCTGGATTGAACTCATGCTGAAAATAGCTGAAGGCCTTTTGCTGGATATTCTGGAGCTTCTCCTCAATGCCCTCGGGAGGTTGGTACATTGCGTCTCCAGGATCTAGCGCCATCAGGTCAGCAATCGTTCCGGGCACGACTCAATTCGCAATCACGTCGGGCAGAAGGCGATCGAATTCGCGCTTTACCACGCCATAGCACTCGCAACACACTTGCTCCAGTCCAGGTCGATCAAGCACAGTGATGTGCCCTCGTCGGTACGTGATCAAGCCTTGGGCTTGAAGTTTTCCAGCGGCCTGCGTGACGCCCTCGCGCCTTACGCCAAGCATGTTCGCAATGAGGTCTTGGGTCATGATGAGCTTGTTGGAGGGTAGCCGGTCCAGGCTCATCAGCAACCAGCGGCAGAGCTGCTGATCAACCGAATGATGGCGATTGCATACCGCGGTTTGCGCCATCTGTGTCAAAAGTGCCTGCGTGTAACGCAGCAGCATGTGTTGCAACGCTCCCGAGAGACTGAATTCCTCTTTTAGCAATTTCCCCCTGAGGCGGTATGCATAGCCACCGCTCTGCACCACCGCCCGATTCGGCGTGGTTTCCCCACCCATGAATAGCGCCACGCCAACCATGCCCTCGTTACCGACCACGGCGATCTCGGCCGATGCGCCATCTTCCATCACATACAGCAGTGAAATGATTGCGTCAGTGGGGAAATAGACGTGCTGCAGCGTGTTTCCGGACTCGTACAAGACATGGCCAAGCGGCATCTGTACTAGTTCAAGGTGGGGAAAGACGCGCTCGCGAGCTTCTGCCGGCAACGCAAGAAATAAGTGGTTTTGCTGGGGTTTGTGGCTATTCGGCATCAGCGCTCCCGAGCTTGATCAGGCCCGTAGTTGTCGTGAGAGGCGCAGCAACCGTTGCTCGCTTACAGTCCTTAGCATAGGCATACACCACGTTGAGACTATGTGTACGGCCTCGAACATGGCGGTCTGCGCTTTGGGCAACCAGGTCTGCCAACGCGGCTTTTCACGATCTTCTCAAGCAATGAACGATCATCCGTGGATAATTGTGCGTTGGAGCTGTCAAAGGATTACTGGGGGCGACAGCCCACAGACGCGAAACCATCCCGGGGCGCACTGTTTGACGGACGCTCCCACTTCACATGATCGACTTACTCCCTTTGACAGTCTCCATAGCTAACTAAGGAGCCCTCGATGAAGACATCCCACCCTGTGCATATCCTTCGAGCAAATCTTGAGACTGCACGTCTCAAAGCCGTCGAAGCTCTGGCTGCTGCAAAAGGTGCACTCACTTCTGACGCGTTGCAGGAACTCGCCATCCTTCAGGCAGCGTTGACTGCCGTACAACAGGAAATCGACACCCATGGCGTAAAGCTGGGATGGGGCGCCGGAGATGAGCTGAAGTAGTGGCGTGCTTCTTATTTGACGCATTGGCGCCGGGTGGTAGATAGCGAACCGATTTGGGTTCGAGTTTTCGCGCGGCACTGCTTTGATTTTTAACCTGCCGATCGAACCGTGCTTGTCCGGCTACCGAGTTCCCGGGGGCGAAGGTGCGACGTGCGGGAATATGGGCGCTTTCATCGTGGCCGGGTGGTTTGGACCGAGGCGCCTTCCGTAACTCCCTCGATGGCAAGTTATCCTTGGGATGTCTGCACTCTCACGGCAGCGATCGCGCTAGGTGAGCCCGAGGCGGCGAAATACCGGAACCTTCACCATGTCCAGGAGGACGGCGAAAACACACGCAGCGACGAGCGTGCCAACAACCATCGAGACGGGGAGGGGCTTCATGGCGATTCCACCGATGGCCAAGGTCGAGGCAATCAATACATCGCCGGCTGATGACGCAACGAGCCAGGAACTCGGCTGGGATGACCAGAGCCGCCGACGTTCACGATTGGTATAAGTCGTCGCCTGATTGCCGAACACGATCACGACAAAAGTGAGCGTCCTCAGTGCGTCAATGTCGAACTGCCTGGAATAGATGCCAAAGGCCAGCGCCGATACGCAAAAGACCAACTCACCGATACCCATGATGACGCCCGCAACCGTCAGATGGCCGATTTTCCAGACATTTGGCGTCGGTGACGGCCGCACATTGTCGGTTGTTAGTGACATGCCGAGGAAGTCGCCGGTGATCATGATGAGCACCATGAGCATGGGCGTCAGGATCGCATGCCCGGTCATCATCAGGCCAACAGCCAGGAACAGTACCTGTACCGTCTTCTTTGCAATGGAGTTCAGCGTGTAGGTCAGGATGCGCTGGAATATTACGCGGCCTTCCTTGACTGAGGCGACGATGCCGGCCAGGCCCGGTTCGGTTAGCACCATTCCGGCAGCGGATTTAGCAACATCGGTTGCGGTCGAAACAGCGATGCCGATCTGTGCCTGGCGCAGCGCGGGCGCATCGTTTGCGCCATCACCGCACATACCGACGATATGGCCACCCTTCTGGAATGCCTTGACGAGTTTGTACTTGTCCTCAGGCAGGACGCCGGCGAAGATCGAGAATTGCTCCGGATGGACGCTGTCCGGAATGGGTCCCAGTGGACAGATGCTGCCATCAAGTCCTACCGCGTGCGCCACGATGGCCGCTGTTGCCGGTGCGTCGCCCGTTACCATGACGGTGCGTACGCCTAACTCATGCAATTCGGTAACGAGAGCTGCCGAGTCCGAACGGGGAGGGTCGCTGAGGGCGATCAGCCCGATGAAGGCCATCGCGTTCGACGGTCCGATGGCGACTGCCAACACACGAAAGCCCTTTCCCTCAAGATCCTTCGCCGCTACCACGGCAGCGGGCGGTGGTTGTGCGAGCAGAACCACCGCGGCAAAGGCGCCTTTTACGACACGTTGTGCGGTTCCAACCGAATCGCCTACAGTCGCCTCGGACATCTTTGTCGCTGGATCAAAAGGCACAAACTTGATTATCTTCGGCGTATCGGAGGCGGAGTTATGCGCCGCGGCAGCGCGAATGGCACCATCGACTGGGTCCTGTCCGCCATCCGAGCTAGCTAGTGCGGCAAGCGTCAGAACGCGCGCCTCGTCATAGCCTGGCATCGGGTGAACGCTTGTCACCGTAAGCGAGTTCAGCGTCAATGTACCGGTCTTATCGGAGCACAAGACATCCATCGAGGCTGCCTCATCCACTGCGGAAAGACGGGTAGGCAGGACGCCAAGTTTTGCCAGGGCTCGTGCACCCAGGGCTGCCGCCAGAGTGAAGGTGGCCGGGAGTGCGACCGGTATTGAAGCGAGAACCGCTGTAAGCACCAGAGGAATAATCTCGGCCACCGGCATCTTGAGAAACCTGGCATAGATCACCAGCATTACGATGACCACGCCGTTGAATGCAGCGAGGTTGCGTACAACGCGCAGCACGGCATTCTGCTGCGAGCTCACGACATGTGCTGTGCGGATCAGCTCCGCGGTGCGGCCAAACTTGGTGCGGACGCCAGTAGCCGTGACCTCGGCGATCGCCTCACCGCGCCTCACCAATGCTCCCGCGTAGGCCTGCACACCCGTGCCAGCTTCAATGGGCATCGATTCGCCGGTAAGCATGGACTGATCGAGCAAGATTCCTCCGTCGATCAGACGTGCGTCCGCCGCGACCACGCCGCCAAGCGAAAGCTTTATCACGTCGCCCGGCACCAGATCGGCAGCTGGCAGGGTCATCCAGACGTTGCCACGCCTGACCGACGCGTTCAACGCGAGCCGCGATTTGAGTGCAGCGAGAGTTGCCTGGGCACGACTTTCCTGGAATAGCCCTAGCGCCGCATTGAAGACGAGGAGAGCAGCAATGATCCCGGCCTCGACATACTTGCCCAGTGCCAGCTCGAGCACGGTCGCGGCTTCCAGCATCCACGGGACAGGTGCCCAGAATTTCTCAAGCGCCATGCGCAACGGATGAAGCGCTGTGTCGGGCATCGTGTTTGGGCCGACTTTGTTCAACCGACGGCGTGCTTCTTCGCTCGTCAAGCCGGTTGTGGAGTCGGCTTGAGTATCAGTGGCCGACTTGGGGATTGGGGTAATCAGACTGGACATGCGGGCTCACTTTTGTTTTGGAGCGTGCGCGTGATGCTTAGCCCAATCTGTGCGCTACCGCGCATAGGATCCCACCGCAATCGCTGCCAGTATGGTTGCCATCATCGGAGCGTACGGGCTGATGTGCCTCTGTGCGTTGCCGTACCGACCCTGGCGCCGGTGCGCGTCAAGATGCGAGCTAGCGTTGGAAAGATGGGATAAAAACCTGCCGAAAGCCGGTGCTGAGTCTCGAAGGAGACTGACTGATGTTACGCAGCATGATTGATCTGGAAAATTACGCGATCCGTGCCACAGATGGCACCATTGGTCATGTCAGGGATTTCTATTTCGATGACGAAATGTGGGTCATCCGCTATCTGGTAGTAGAAACCGGAACATGGCTCTCCAGTCGAAAAGTGTTGATCTCACCTTTTGCGATCGGCCAACCGGACTGGATTGGCAAGGTATTGCCCGTATTGATCACCAAAGAACAAGTAAGGAACAGTCCTGACATCGATACCGACAAGCCCGTTTCCCGCCAACATGAAATGCGCTACCTCGGCTATTACGGCTATCCGTATTACTGGGGTGCCGGCGGCCTTTGGGGCGCGGGCGCGAATCCGAGCATGATGTTGCCACGCGCCGGCTATGCTGGCCTTGAGGCTGAGGAAGACGAACGGCGTTTGCTTGAAGTCGGCTCGAATCCGCATGACGACCCCGACTTGCGTAGCTGCAAGGCAGTGATGAACTATCATATCGACGCGAGCGATGGCGATATCGGCCACGTGCACGGCATGCTCGTTGATGAGGAAAGCTGGGCCATCCGATACATGATCGTGCAGACGAACAACTGGTGGACCGATCATCAAGTACTCATCGAGCCACGATCAATCCTGGAGGTGAGTTGGCTCGACCACACCGTCACGGTCGACCTGACCCGGCAGGCAGTGAAGGACGCCCCGCCGTACGACGAATAGCCAGCAGCAAAGTCATCACGCCCTCAGATAGTATCCGCGGTGGTGGAGCTACGCGAAAAGCTTCGCGTAATCCTCGATCAAGGCGTCGTAGCATTCGCATGCCGTAGCCTCAAGGCCCTTTCGGTCGAGGATATGTATCTCGCCACGGGTATAGCGGATGAGTTTTCTTCGCCTGAACACGCCAGCAGCGACACTAATGCCGCTTCGGCGTACCCCAAGCATGTTTGCGAGTTGCTCATGAGTGAGATGGAAATGATTAGCATGGGCACGGTCATGCGTCATCAGCAGCCAACGTGCCAATCGTGGCTCGATCTCGTGGAAATGGGTGCAGACGGCGAGTTGCGACAGTTGTGCCATCAACACGTAGAGGTATCGTTGAAGTGCGTGACGTAGCGCCGGACTGCGGCGCAATTGCTGTCGTAGCTGCACGGATGTCATCCGCAACAGGACGCCTGCGCCCTGTACCGCGGCGCGCAGGGGAATCGTGGGAATGCCCAGCACCAGTGTTCCACCGAGCATGCCCTCGTTGCCAATCAATCCCATCTCCAGTGGCTGATGATCCTGCAGTGTGGTCACCAGCGAAATGAACCCTGTGAGCGGAAAGTAGACGTATCGAAGAGGCTGATCGGATTCGCACAGAATGTCACCAGAATCCTGCTCCACTGGCTCGCAATGTTCCAGCATCCATTGGCGCTCGCCGCGCGGGAGGCCCTCGATCAGGCGATTGACGACACGCACTGGTGTTGTGGCTGACAAGGATTGATCCTGCGGCATAAGTAGCGCCGTGCATGGCTCACGAGAGGCGCGCGTTGTTCCCACGGTGACAGTGTGAGCGACATCTGCTCGATGGTCTGTTCGCTAAGACACGTATGCAGTCCCATCGCGATCATGGGACCAAGACGGCAGCGCCCTCAAACTTGCCGGCACGAAGATCGGCGAGCGCCTGATTTGCCTGCGTCAGCTGGTAGGTCGTTGTCATTGTCACAATGCGGATGTCCGGTGCCAAGCGCAAAAAATCGAGTCCATCCTGCCGCGTGAGATTTGCTACCGACATAAGTTGGCGCTCTTCCCACAGCAGTCCATAAGGGAAGCTCGGAATGTCGCTCATATGAATGCCGGCGCAGACGACGCGACCGCCTTTACGTACCGCTTTCAACGCGAGCGGCACGAGATTGCCGTCCGTCGCAAAGATGATTGCGGCGTCGAGTGGCTCGGGCGGCATCTCATCAGATCCACCGGCCCATGCCGCGCCGAGACTTCGGGCAAAGGCCTGCGTGGCCGCATCTCCTGGACGCGTGAAGGCAAATACCGAGCGCCCCTCCCATCGCGCGACCTGGGCCAGGATATGGGCCGCGGCGCCGAACCCGTAGAGCCCAAGCCTCTTTCCGTCTCCAGCGATCTTCAGCGACCGCCAGCCGATGAGGCCAGCGCAAAGCAGGGGGGCGAGCGACACGTCGCTTCCTGACTCGCCGAGCGGGAATGCGTAGCGCGCATCGGCGATCGTTCCGGTCGCGAACCCACCGTCGCGCGTATAACCCGTGAAGAGAGGCCGGTCACAGAGGTTTTCGCGGGCGTCCATGCAGTACGGACAGATCCCGCAAGTGTGCCCCAGCCAGGGGATGCCAACGCGCTCACCAACCCGAAGCCCTTCAACACCGGTTCCGATCATATCGATTCTACCGACGATTTCATGGCCTGGGATGATTGGAACCTGTGGATCGGGCAACTCGCCATCGAGTACGTGCAAGTCGGTCCGGCAGACGCCACAGGCAAGCACACGAACGCGGATTTCACCCCGTTCTGGCGATCGATCGGGAAGCTCAGTCCACTCCAGCGGCCCACCCAGCTTCTTAAGCACCATCGCGTGCATGGTTGTCCTCGTCATCTTGCTACATGCCGCCGCCGACACGTTGCTTCAGTCTCATCAACAGCGGCATGAGTGTCTGTTCGATACAGCACAGAGCACGCCTCACATATCGTACTAAGACCGGCGTCGATTTAGCGTCTGGATATTCGAAGACTGTACTGAGTGCGATAGCGCACAGACGTATGCTTCGCAACACGCGCAGTGTGCTGGTATGGCTGCGAGCACCGGGTTTTGTTCTGCGTGAGAACGACGCCGCCACCGCTCCGGCGCGACAAAAGACAAAAAGCTCGTCCCTATCTGTCTGATCACATAGCGCTTTGCGCCGGGTCAGATCGCATGCGCCGACGACGCTGTTGGCCGCGGCCAAGTCCTCAACCGTCACCACGTACTGCGCAGAAAATCACCAAACACTACGCAGAGGTTCACGAACCGGGTAGCGCGCAGTGATCAGTCCAATCGCGATCATAGCGATCGGCATAACCGCTTTGTGCTCACCTCACACTTTGCGCAGTCACTCAGAGCACTACCCATGAATAGCCGTGAATACGCGAGTCAAAATTCCCCCAGCGCGGCGCATCATAGTGAAGATCGAGATGCAGCGAAGGTCTATCTGATCGGCGGTGGCATCGCCTCGCTGGCAGCGGCGGCTTTCATGATCCGTGACGGCAACATGCTTGGTCAGAACATCACCATTCTTGAGGAGCTGGACAAACTGGGTGGCAGCCTTGATGGCGCGGGCTCGCCCGAGCAGGGCTATGTTTTGCGTGGTGGGCGAATGATCGAAAGCAAGTATCTATGCACCTACGATTTGTTTTCCTCGATTCCCACTCTGGACGCCAGCAAGACCGTCACCCAGGAGATCTTCGGCTGGAATGAGACGATGAAAACGTCCTCCAAGGCGCGGCTGGTGCGCGATGGTCGTAGACAGACCGCGCCGGAATTCGGTCTCAATGAGTCACACATCCTGACCATCGAGCGTCTGACCGTTGAACCTGAGGCGATGCTGGGAAATACCAGCATCGCCGACCAGTTCGATGCAAACTTCTTCAAAACGAATTTCTGGCTCATGTGGTGCACGACATTCGCCTTTCAGCCGTGGCACAGCGCGGTCGAGTTCAAGCGCTATCTAGTGCGCTTTTCTCACATGGTGGCTGGCTTCAACCAGTTGAAGGGCATCATGCGCACGGTTTTCAATCAGTACGACTCGATGGTCCGGCCGCTGCACAAATGGCTTGAGCAACGCGGCGTAAGATTCGAGCTCAACACCCGTGTCACTGAGCTTGGGCTACTGCAGGAAAATGGTGAGAAATTTGTATCCCAGATCGCCTATGTGAAGGCAGAGAAGACCGGCGAGATCGCAGTCGGCGTCAACGATTTTGTTCTCGTCACCTTGGGTTCGATGACTGAAGCATCCAGCCTTGGCAGCATGGATTCTGCCCCAAAGCTCAACGGCAAGGCCGACGGTGGCGCCTGGACACTTTGGGAAAATCTCGCCGAGAACGGTTCTGAATTCGGTCGCCCATCGGCATTTGCCGACCATATCGACGAGTCCAAGTGGGTTTCATTCACAACCACTCTGCGCGATCCCACTTTTTTGCGGATTGTGCGTGACCTGACCGGCAACGTGCCGGGGGAGGGGGGGCTGATTACCTTTCCCGATTCGAAATGGTTGGTATCGATCGTCATTCCGTACCAGCCGCACTTCATCGGTCAGCCTGAGGGAGTCAGCGTGTTCTGGGGCTACGGTCTGTCAGTTGACGCACCCGGCGATTTCGTCCTGAAGCCGATGTCAGCGTGCAGCGGTCGGGAAATCATGACGGAGCTACTAGGTCATCTTCATGCGGTGGCGGATACGCCTGGGATTCTGGAGAGCTGTATCTGCATACCCTGCATGATGCCGTTCATCACTAGCCAGTTCCTTCGCCGTGAGCGAGGTGATCGACCACAGGTTGTTCCTCAGGGCACGAGAAATTTCGCTGCCATCGGTCAGTTTTGCGAGTTGCCTGATGATGTCGTGTTCACTGTCGAATATTCGATCCGTTCTGCACAAACGGCGGCGTACGCGCTGCTCGAACTGAAGCGTGAGCCGCCCGGCGTCTACAAGGGTGAATTCGATCCGCGAGTCCTGGGAAACGCCATCATGGCGTTGCACGGACATCTTCCAAGGTCGCACTAAGTGCGCCACAGCGGGCCGACAAAACCCGCGACACATCGTTTCCTTGGAGCTTCTCGACCTCAGGGTAAGCAAGCGGCTCTACGGCGACAGCAAGGTGATCGCGCGCCTCTTCTACGAGCCGAGAAGCTCTTGTGCTGCGCGCACGACCCCTATGACAACTCGCCGGCAATTTTCTGCCCACGATCACGCTCATCGCAACCTTAAGAGCCCTACCGCACGGAAGACGCTGCTGCTTCTGGGTACGCTTTGCTCAATAGAAGCGACAAGACGCAGTGGGTGCGGATCGATTCGCGGTTGATGGTCCGGCCGATCGGCGGCTAGAAGTACATACGGCAGCGAGAGAGATCATGGCAGCACAGCAACAGGCATCACTGCTTCCTCCGACCTTTGGTCGGTACGCCGAAATCCCACCGGAACAATTCAGTCCGGAACAGAAGGAAGCCTATGACTACGTCGTGGGCGAGCGTGGCATGTGTCCAGGTCCTTACCGGATATGGCTTCAGAACCCCGAGCTGCTCAGGGCGCTGACGCCCATCGGCGTCTATTACCAGCAGAAGCTTAAGATCTCCAGGCAGGAGCATGAAATTGTTACGAACTGCATCAACGGCAAATGGGCGACAGCCGGCTATTCGAATAAGGAACATGAGGAGATTGCCGAGAAGGCGGGCTTGCCTGCAGAAAAAGTGCAGGCGTTGATCGCGGGGTTGCCCACGAGCTTCGAGGACCCCCGGCAGCAGGTCATTTATGAGATCACCCAGACTCTCATTGCATCCCGACACGTCCCACAAGGGCTCTATAAGCGAGCGTCCGATTTGCTTGGGGACGCAGGGCTGACAGACGTAACGGTTCTTATCGGGTACTTCACATCAGTTTCCATGACGCTTGCGCTTTATGACGTTCCCGCGGGGGCTCCTGACTACAGTCCCTACAAATGAGATCCAGGAGGTAGCCATGAAAGACCACACCCTTTCCGCGCGGCTCCCACTCGTCGACAATATCAGTAACACCTTTGACAAATTGCCACCGATCAACTTGTTTCGTGCGGCCGCTAACGCACGGACGCTGTATCCCGCGTTCATTCAGTACATGTATCTTCTGTTCAAGCCATTGGAGCTGGACGGTCGCATCGAGCGGCTGGTCGTTCTGTATGTCGGAAAACTCTCCGGCTGTATTTATATATGGCGGCAAAATGTAGTCGTGGCGAAGAGCTTGGGCATCACCCAGGAAGAAATCGATACGCTGGATAGAAACGATACGACGGCAGACTGCTTTAGCGACGCGCAGAAGGCTGCCTTCCGATTTACGCAAGAGGCTCTTGAGCTGATTGAGGTAAGCGATGACGTCTATACGAAGGCATCGAGCTTCTTCAGCGCCCAAGCCTTAACCGAACTACTTTATGTCATCGGCACCTACATGCTGCTCGCGCGAGTCGCACGAACCGGCCGAGTGCCGCTCGATGCGACACCGGCTGCGGCAATCCTCAATGTAGCCACCGGACCGTTGATTCAGCGTAATCACACAGGGGCAACTGGGCTCTAGGAGTATCCAATGGAAGCAAGCAAGCAGAGGACAACATTGAGCACGGCCG
>Ga0302316_10000200_pt1 | contig 54138 bp, 49 predicted proteins | sample III_Palsa_N3_2_FD_200456 | JGI IMG/M metagenome (GOLD analysis project Ga0302316, IMG submission 200456) | Peat permafrost microbial communities from Stordalen Mire near Abisko, Sweden - III_Palsa_N3_2 | ecosystem: Environmental > Terrestrial > Soil > Palsa > Peat permafrost | place: Sweden...
GGCTCCTCGCCCAATAGCGGTAGCGCATTCAACATGCCGCCACCGGTTTCCAAAGGGGTCGGTCCTTCGTACGCATAGCGGATGCGCAGGCCCCAGCGCGAGCCGTCGCCAAGCGTGTCGGGAAATTGCTCAGCCAGATGCGAGGTGTTGATCACCACGTAATGCACGCCGGCAGCAGCCAGCTTTTCCAGATGCCACACGATCAAAGGTTTGCCGGCAAGCTTGAGCAACGGTTTCGGCGTATGGTCGGTGAGTGGCCGCATGCGCTCGCCAAGCCCGGCGGCGAAGATCAACGCGTGTTTCATGAATCCACCGCACTTAGATTGCGTTCTCCGACGCAACGCTCAAGCAGCGCGACCAGCCCGGCAAGTTCCGGGTATCGGCTTGCCACATGGCTGACGTAGTCATACACGCGCGGCAGATCATCCAGATAGCCGTGCTTGCCATCGCGGTAGTAAAGGCGACAGAAGATGCCGAGTACTTTGATGTGCCGCTGCAGGCCAATCAGGTCGAACCAGCGCTGGAAGCGCTCACGACTGACCGTGGCATCAATCAATTTCGCGGATTGCAGACGCAGGCGATAGTTCTCCACCCAAGCTGTGACCCGTTCGGGATTCCACACGATGTAGCAGTCCCGCAACAGCGAGGCTAGATCGTAAGTGATGGGCCCCAGTAATGCGCCCTGAAAGTCCACAATGCCGGGATTATTTTCTTCGACGATCAGTAGATTGCGACTGTGGAAATCGCGATGCACGAAGCAGCGCGGCTGTTCCAATGCGCTTTTCACCAAAACGTCGAACGCGGCCTCCAGCACGTCCGATTCATCGCCACTCAGCGTATGGCCCAGATGCTTGCCGAGCAGCCACTCCGGCATGATCTCCAGTTCGCGTTTCAGGAAAGCCGCGTCGTAAGGCTGCATGCCGGTGACGTCTGCATGGGATTGCATGCGCAGCAACGCGTCCATCGCGTCGTCATACAAGGCGTCGACCGTGTCTTCATTCAATGCTGGCAGATACAGCCGGGAGCCAAGATCCTCGATCAACAGCAAACCTTGTTGCAGATCATGGGCGCGCACCGCTGGCACGTGCAGACCCGCAGCGCACAGGCGCGCGCCGATCTCCACCCAGGGTTGCGGATCTTCCTGGGCGGGAGGTGAGTCCATCACGATCCAGCTGCGGTTTTCGCCTTGCTGGGTACGCCAGTAGCTGCGAAAGCTGGCATCCGCCGAAGCGGATACCAAGGTCAGCGCGGGGTCGCTGAGCGTGGTGCGGGCCCAGGCGAGGCGGGCGGCGGCGCGGTCTTGAATACTGTCCATGAAGTCGGTCGATGACAAAACGTGGCCAGCTTATCAGGGTGCCGCAAGGGACCTGGATCAGACAGGTCCCTTGCGGCACTACGACAAGTTGTAAGCCCGTTCCTCGTGCTCGGCGAGATCCAGCCCGATCTGTTCCTGCTCGGCATCCACACGCAAGCCAATCGTGCGATCGAGCAGTTTCAGTATCACCAGGCTCAACACGGCGCTCCACACGATGGTAAAGCCCACGCCCTTGGCCTGGATCCACAACTGGCCGAACAGCGACGTTACCGTGCCGAATCCACCGAGTTTCGGCGACGCCAGCGGGCCGGTAAGCAGTGCGCCGATAATGCCGGCAATCGCGTGCACGCCGAACACGTCCAATGAATCGTCGTAACCGAAACGACGCTTGAGCTTGGTCGCACTGAAGAAACAGGCCGCGCCGGCAATCAAGCCCAAGACCAGTGCGCCACCAGGGCCAGCTGTACCTGCGGCGGGTGTCACCGCCACAAGTCCGGCCACAGCACCGGAGGCAATGCCCAGGACACTGGCGCGCTTGTGGGTGATCCATTCGACCGCGACCCATCCGATCGCCGCTGCAGCGGTAGCGATCTGCGTCACCAGCATCGCCATGCCAGCGCTGCCATTGGCCGCCACTGCCGAGCCCGCGTTGAAACCGAACCAGCCCAGCCATAGCAGGCTGGCGCCGATCACGGTGTAGCCAAGGTTGTGTGGGGCCATAGGCGTCTGCGGATAACCCAGGCGCCTGCCGATCACCAGGCAGGCAACCAGGCCGGCGATACCGGCGTTGATGTGCACCACCGTGCCTCCGGCAAAGTCGATGACGCCCAGGTCGCCGAGCAGCGAACCCGGTCCGCTCCACACCATGTGTGCCATCGGCAAGTACACGAAGGTGAGCCATAGTCCGCTGAACCAGAGCATCGCGCTGAACTTCATCCGTTCGGCAAATGCACCAATGATCAGCGCCGGCGTGATGATCGCGAAGGTGAGCTGAAACATCACGAACACACTTTCCGGCACGGTCTGGTACTGCGATGTCGGCGTCAATCCGGCCAGCATGACGCGATTCAGTCCGCCGACCATCGAGTGCCAATTCACGACACCGGCGCTCATGCCCTCGGTACTGAATGCAAGCGAGTAGCCGTAGACCATCCACAGCACAGTCACCAGCGCGGTGATCGCGAAACATTGCATCATCACCGACAGCAGATTCTTGGCGCGCACCATGCCGCCGTAGAACAACGCTGCGCCGGGTATCGTCATCATCAATACCAGCATGCTGGCGACGATCATCCAGGCGGTGTCGCCACTGTTCAGTGCGGGCGCCGGGGTAGTTTGTGCGAAGGCGGGCGAACACAAGGCGAGGCCGCTGCAGATCGCAAGCATGGTGCAACCAAGTGTCGGTCGCTTAGAGCGCATCGGCGTCGAGCTCCTGGGTGCGGATACGAATGGCCTGTTCGAGTTCGCCGACAAAGATCTTGCCGTCGCCGATCTTGCCGGTGCGGGCCGCGATGCTGATCGCCTCGATCGCGTGTTCCAGGCGGTCATCGGCGACCGCCACTTCGATTTTCAATTTGGGCAAGAAATCGACGACGTATTCAGCCCCGCGATACAACTCGGTATGCCCGTGCTGGCGGCCGAAGCCCTTTACTTCGGTGACCGTCATGCCCTGCACGCCGGCTTCGCTCAATGCCTCGCGCACGTCGTCCAGCGTGAATGGCTTGATGATGGCCGTGATCCACTTCATCGCATTCCCCTGCAGTGACCCCTATTGCAGTGCAGCACGATGCGTGCCATGGCGCAGCAGCGAGGCATCGGCTTTGTTTTCAATCATCTGCGCCAGACGTGAAGGACGACATGCACGATAATCGGGAAAGTGAGGATGAGCATTGCACTGTCACGGTGCATTAGCGGCCGGCATTGACCGCGTCGCTCTGAATCAGTACCATTTTAGTCCCGATTCAAGCTCCCCAGGCCTGAGCGTTCCTATGCTCCGAGTCAGCCGACTTACCGATTACGCCACCGTGGTGATGACCTGCATCGCCGCGCATCCGGCCGATGTGCTCAGTACGGTGCAGATTGCCGACGAAACACGGCTGGAGCTGCCGACGGTGAGCAAGCTGCTGAAAGCGCTGAGTCACGCCGCACTCGTTGAATCATTCCGCGGTGTCAACGGCGGCTATCGACTGGCCCGGCCGGCGACCGACATTTCACTGGCGGAAATCGTCGAGGCACTGGAAGGGCCGATCGGCATGACCGAATGCAGCGTGGCCGAAGGTCAGTGTGATCGTGAATCGCAATGCGGCGTGCGCGGCAGTTGGCAGCAGATCAACAGCGTGCTCGACCATACCCTGCGTGCCGTGAGTCTGGCCGACATGCTCAAGCCGCCGCCCGTGCGGCCGACAGCGATCCAGAAAATCGCCGTCACCGTAAAAGCCGGCGAGGTGACCACCGAATGAATGACACCATGACCCGCGAAAGCAGCACCGCCACCGCACTGCGCGACAACGCCGAGGTTGCCGAGGTGCTTGGCCGCGGATACGCAGCCGGCTTCGTCACCGACATCGAGATGACCAGCCTGCCGCCTGGTCTCAGCGAAGACACGATTCGGCAACTGTCTGCGATCAAGCAGGAGCCGCCGTGGATGACGGAATGGCGACTCGATGCCTATCGCCACTGGCTGACCATGCCCACGCCGGACTGGGCGAAGCTCAAGATCGATCCGATCGATTATCAGGCCATCAGCTATTACGCCGCGCCCAAGGCGGGTTTGAAATCGTTGGACGAAGTCGATCCGGCGTTGCTGGCCACGTACGAAAAGCTTGGCGTGCCGTTGCACGAACGCGCCCGACTGGCGGGTGTGGCGGTCGATGCCGTATTCGATTCGGTGTCGGTCGGCACCACATTCCGCAAGGAGCTTGCCGCCGCCGGCGTGTTGTTCTGTTCGATGAGCGAGGCAATTCGCGAATATCCCGAACTGGTGCAAAAGTATCTGGGCAGTGTGGTGCCGACTGGCGACAACTTCTTCGCCGCACTGAACTCGGCGGTGTTTTCCGATGGCAGTTTCGTATTCATCCCGAAGGGTGTGCGTTGCCCGATGGAACTGTCCACCTATTTCCGCATCAACGCGCAGAACACGGGTCAGTTCGAGCGCACGCTGATCGTCGCCGAGGAGGGCAGTCACGTTTCCTATCTGGAAGGCTGCACTGCGCCAAAGCGCGATGAAAACCAATTGCACGCGGCGGTGGTTGAACTGGTCGCGCTGGAGCGCGCGCAGATCAAGTATTCCACCGTGCAGAATTGGTATCCCGGCGACGAGAACGGCGTCGGTGGCATCTACAACTTTGTCACCAAGCGTGGCGACTGCCGCGGTGACGATTCGAAGATTTCCTGGACGCAGGTGGAAACCGGTTCGGCCGTCACCTGGAAGTATCCCAGCGTGGTGCTGCGCGGCGATCGTTCGGTCGGCGAGTTTTATTCGGTCGCGCTGACGCATCATCATCAGCAGGCCGATACCGGCACCAAGATGATCCACCTTGGCAAATACACCAAGTCGAAGATCGTCTCCAAAGGCATCAGCGCCGGGCTCAGTTCCAACAGCTATCGCGGCCTGGTCAAGATGGAGAAGGGTGCGGAAGGCGCGCGCAACTACACGCAGTGCGACTCGCTGCTGATCGGCAAGAAATGTGGCGCGCACACCTTCCCGTATATGGAAGTGAAAAACCCCACCGCGATCGTCGAGCACGAGGCAACCACCTCCAAGATCTCCGACGACCAGATGTTCTACTGCCGCTCGCGTGGCATCAGCACCGAAGATGCTGTGTCGATGATCGTCGACGGCTTCTGCAAGCAGGTGTTCCGCGAACTGCCGATGGAGTTTGCGGTGGAGGCGAAAAAATTGCTTGAGGTGTCGCTGGAAGGTGCCGTCGGCTAGCGAATGCCTTCCCCCGCCGGGAGAAGGTGCCCGAAGGGCGGATGAGGGTTCATGCGGTGCGGCGCATTGCCGATCACGCCGAACCGCCATCCGCAAATCCTCGCCCCGTGGGCGAGGGATCAAGATCAGGAACAGTCATGCTGAAAATCGAAAACCTGCACGCCCGCGTCGAGGGCCGGGAAATACTCAAGGGGCTCAGCCTCACTGTAAACGCGGGCGAGGTGCACGCGATCATGGGGCCGAACGGCGCCGGCAAGTCGACGCTGGGCAATGTGCTATCGGGTCGCGAAGGTTACGAAGTGACGGCTGGTACGGTGACCTACAATGGCATCGATCTGCTAGCGCTGGAGCCCGAAGCGCGCGCTGCAGCTGGTGTCTTCCTCGCGTTCCAGTACCCGGTTGAAATACCCGGCGTCAACAATACGTATTTCCTGCGTGCGGCCTTCAACGCGCAACGCAAGGTGCGCGGCGAGAAGGAACTCGACTCGATGCATTTCCTCAAGCTCGTGCGCGAGAAGCTGAAGGTGATGCAGATTTCCGATGAGTTGCTGCATCGCGCCGTCAACGAAGGTTTCTCCGGCGGCGAGAAAAAGCGCAATGAAATTTTCCAGATGGCCGTGCTCGAACCGCAACTGGCCATTCTTGACGAGACCGACTCCGGCCTCGACATCGACGCGTTGAAGCAGGTTGCGCAGGGCGTCAACGCGCTACGCTCGCCGGAGCGGGCGTTCCTGATGATCACTCATTACCAGCGTCTGCTCGATTACGTGGTTCCGGATTTCGTGCATGTGCTGGCCGATGGTCGCATCGTCGAAAGTGGCGACAAATCGTTAGCGCTGAAATTGGAAGAACACGGTTACGTCGGTATCGGTGAGGGAGCCGCGGCATGAGCCAGCCGGCCCCGCTGCCGTTAGTAGAGTCACTGCTCGACGCTCCGCTACCCGATAGTGGCATTGCGTGGCTGGACACCGCGCGACGAGAAAACCGTGAGGCGTTCGCCAGCGCCGGTCTGCCGGACACACGGGTAGAGGCGTGGAAATACACCGCGCTTCGAGCGCTCGCACAGCGTCGCTTTGCCAACGGCGACGGTCACGCGCAAACGCGCAAGGTGGACACAGCGTCGCTGGCCTTACCGGGTATCGATGGGCCGAAGCTGGTCTTCGTCAACGGCGTGTTTCGCGCTGATCTATCAGTGTTGGATAGCCTGCCGGCCGGCCTTACGCTGCAACCGTTGTCGCAAGCATTGCAAGGCGACGTGCAGCCGCTGAGATTTGCCCTGTCACGGCATTACCGCGAGACCGGTGACGCGTTCGCGCGAATCAACGCAGCCAACGCGAGTGACGGTGTGGTGTTGCGCATCGAAGCAAACGCGAAAATTGATGCCCCAGTGCAGCTCATCTTTGTCGGCGCAGCCGCTGAAGCCGCGTTAGCTTGGCATGCGCGTAATGTGATCGAGTTGGGTGAGGGTGCCGAACTTACCTTGATTGAGCAACACGTGGCCACGGACGATCAGACCCACTTGGCAACGCTGGTCAGCGACATCGAATTACGCGAAGGCGCGCGCCTGCAGCACACCTTGTTGCAGAATGCCGCGATCGGCGCGAGCTTGATTCGGCGCAGCAATCTTCGATTGCACGCTCGAGCCCAAGCTACGCTGCATGTGCTTGAGCTCGGTGGTGCGTTAGTGCGTCACGACCTGCATGCCCAACTCATCGGGGACGAGGCACAGCTGGATACACGTGGGGTGTTCATGCCCCATGGGCGCCAGCATATCGATACGCAACTGGCGATCCGCCATCAGGCGCTGAACACCCGGTCCTCATCGAAATGGCGCGGTGTCGCGAATGATCGTGCACGCGGTGTGTTCCGCGGGGCGATCGTGGTGGCGCCAGGGGCCGATGGCAGCGATGCCAGTCTCAGCAACAAGAACCTGCTGTTGTCGCCCAGTGCCGAGATCGACACCAAGCCGGAATTGGAAATTTACGCTGACGAGGTGAAGGCTGCGCACGGCGCCACCGTCGGTCAACTGGATGAGCGATCGCTGTTTTATCTGCGCTCCCGCGGCATTCCGCAAGCCGAAGCGCGCGCACTGCTGACCGCGGCGTTCTGTCGCGCCGTGCTGGACGATCTACCGAACGAGGCATTGCGCGAACATCTATCCACTTTGTTGGTAGCGCATTTGCCGACATGATCTTCTCCTCCCCTTGCTTGCACGGGAAGGTTGGGAGGAAGCAAAACAGGAGTCGCCATGAACGCAGCAGTCATCCCCGCCACGGTCTTCGACGTCCAGCGCATCCGCGAGGATTTCCCGTTGCTGTCGCGGACGGTGCATGGCAAGCCGCTGGTGTATTTCGACAACGCGAATACCAGTCAGAAGCCGTTGTCCGTCATCGAAGCGATGAATTCACACTACCGCGAGCACAACGCGAATGTGTCGCGCGCAGTGCATCAGCTTGGCGAAGAGGCGACGGCCGCCTATGAAGGCGCGCGTGACAAGCTTTCGCGTTTCATCAATGCGTCGTCGCGCAATGAATTGATCCTCACTTCCGGCACCACCCAATCGATCAACCTGGTCGCCTACAGCTATGCGTTGCCGCGGCTGAAACCGGGGGACACGATCCTCAGTACGGTGATGGAGCATCACGCCAACATTGTGCCGTGGCAGCTGGTCGCCGCGCGCAGTGGCGCCACGGTCAAGGCGGCGCCAATCAACGAGCGCGGTGAATTGATAGTCGAAGAGTTCGTCGCGATGTTGACTGCGGATGTGAAGCTGGCTTGCGTAACGCATGTTTCGAACGTACTGGGCACGGTGAACCCGGTGCGCGAAATCGCACGCGAATGCAAAAAGCGTGGCATTCCGCTGCTGGTGGATGGGTCGCAGGCGCTGCCACATCGCCCTGTCGATGTGCAGGCGCTGGGCTGTGATTTCTACGCGTTCACCGGGCACAAGATGCTGGCGCCTACCGGCACCGGCGCGCTCTGGGCCAGGCGTGAACATCTTGAGGCGATCCCACCGTTCTTTGGTGGCGGCGAGATGATACGGGAAGTGCGCTTCAGCGGCACCACCTTCGCCGCACCACCTCACAAATTCGAAGCGGGTACGCCGAACATTGCGGGCTTCGTCGGCTTGAGCGCTGCGCTCGATTACTACCAGTCGGTAGGCTTCGAAGCGATTCACGCGTGGGAGCAACAGCTTCTCACCTATGCCACCGAACGGTTGCGCGAAATCCCGGGCCTGCGCATCTTCGGTGAGGCAAAGGAGAAGGAGCCGGTGATCTCGTTCCTCATCGAGGGCACCCAGGCTACCGACATGGCAACCTTGCTCGATCTGCAAGGCATTGCCGTGCGCTCCGGCCATCATTGCGCGCATCCATTGATGCAGTTCTACGACGTGCCCGCCACGCTGCGCGCCTCGCTGGCGTTCTACAATACGCGTGAGGAAATCGACAACTTCGTCGTGGCCCTGCTCAAGGTGCGCAAGCTGCTGATGTGAGTCCGGACGCAGCGCTTTCCGCCGCAACGCGTAGGGAGCTACTCTGCACAGACCACCTTCACGATAGAGTCTCATGTTTGCCACACTTCCCGGCCTGATCCGATTGCCGTTTGTGATGCTGCTGCTCACGATTAATCTCGTGCTGCATGTGCTGCCGCTGTTTGCGCTGTCGCTGCTCAAGGTAATGCTGCCGATCCGCGCGATCCGGCGCGGCTGCTCGCGTGCGCTGATCGTTATTGCGGAAAGCTGGATTGCATTCAACAGTTTGATGTTCGAGTGGTTCACCCGCACGCGCTGGCAGCTCGATGGCCTCGACGGTCTGCGCACTGACGGCAACTATCTGGTGCTGTGCAATCACCAGAGCTGGGTGGATATTCCCGTGCTGCAGAAGATCTTCAATCGGCGGATCCCGTTTCTGCGGTTCTTTCTTAAGAGTCAGTTGATCTGGGTGCCTCTGCTGGGGCCAGCATGGTGGGCGCTGGATTTTCCCTTCATGAAGCGCTACTCGAAGGAGATGCTGGCAGCGCATCCTGAGTTGCAGGGCAAGGACATGGAAGCGACCCGTCGCGCCTGCGAAAAATTTCGTCATATGCCGGTCTCGGTAATGAACTTCGTCGAAGGCACGCGTTTCACGCCGGTCAAGCATGACGCACAGTCATCGCCCTATCGGCATCTTCTGCGACCCAAGGCCGGTGGTGTAGCGTTTGTGCTCAATGCCATGGGTGACGCATTGCACGCCATCCTCGACGTGACCATCGTTTACCCTGGCAGCCCAAGCACCTTGATGGACCTTATCTCCGGTCGCATCCGGGATATTCGCGTGCAGGTGCGCGAGTTGCCGATTCATGACGAGTTACGTGGCGAGTACGAAAGCGACGCTGCATTTCGTGAGCGCTTCCAGACCTGGGTGAATGCTCTGTGGGCCGACAAGGATGCGCGGATAGAGCGCATGCTTGAAAGCGCCACCGCAGGAGATTGAGCGATGCGTATTCTGATAGTTGGCGCGGGGGCGATCGGTGGGTATTTTGGCGGACGCTTGTTGCAGCACGGTCGCGACGTAACGTTTCTGGTGCGTCCGGCTCGCGCGGCAGCGCTGGCACGTAGCGGACTGCAGATACGCAGTGCGGCGGGTGACGTGACGCTGCCTGCACCACCCACCGTACTGGCGAGCGAGCTGCATACGCCCTACGACCTCGTGCTGTTGAGTTGCAAGGCCTACGGTCTGGATGAGGCCATGACGGATATCGCGCCGGCCATCGGGCCGCAAACCACGATCCTGCCGTTGTTGAACGGCATGCGGCATCTGGATCTTCTTGATGCCCGATTCGGCGCGGAACATGTGCTGGGTGGTCAATGCGTAATCGCGGCCACGCTGGATGCGCAGGGCGTCGTGCGACATCTCAACCCGTCGCACAGCCTGACGTTTGGTGAGCGCGACGGTACGTCGAGCGAGCGCATGCGCTGGATCACCCAGTGTCTGACGGACGCTGGGTTTGAGGCCCGTCCCAGCAACTCGATCCTGCAGGACATGTGGGATAAGTGGGTGTTTCTGGCCTCACTGGCCGGCATCACTTGCCTGATGCGCGCTCCGATCGGCGATATCGTTGCGGCGCCCGAAGGGGCGGTGATAACACTGCGTCTGCTGGAGGAATGCCGCGCAGTGGCCGAACGATCCGGTCACGCGCTGGGTGAAGCGACATGGCAACGTGCCCGCGGCGTGCTGACCGAGTCCGGCTCACGCCTGACCGCGTCCATGCTGCGCGACTTGCAGAGCGGCTCTTCGATAGAAGCGGACCACGTGATTGGAGACATGCTGGCTCGCGCAAGTGAGCCGCGGGACGGCCACTCGTTACTGGCAGTGGTCTACGCGAACTTGAAAGCCTACGAGGCAGGCAGGGCTCGTGCAACGTGAGCACGCACATCGAATAATCTGCAACCCCTTTCGTCATCCCTGCGGAGGCAGGGACCCAGCGTCCTTGGCCATCAAGGACTTGAAGTCGCTGGGTTGACCAGCTTCGCTGTTGAAAAGCGCCTCTGCCTTCGCAGGAATGGCGCGCCAGAGGCTGCTTAACGACTATGCGAGCAGATCGCGCAGCGTAAGCTTCACTGTCCGCGAGGCCCCGCCACGGGTAACCGTCATCGTCAACGTGGTACCTGCAGCATCGTTGCGCAGTCGCTTGCGCAAATCGTAGAGGTGAATCGCACTCACCGGTTTGCCGTCCACCGCGGTGATGATATCGCCGGCGCGCAATCCGGCGACGTCCGCTGGCGTGCCCTTGCCGACATCGACGATCTTGAAGCCCTGATCGACCCCGTTGATCCATATGCCGGAACGGTCGAAGGTATCGAGATCGTCGACTTTGCCCTGAATCGGTTTCAGGTACATCAGCTGATGGTCGTAATCGAATGTGACCACGAAGCGCTTCAGCACACCACCACCCACGTTGTTGGGAAACGCATCGACGCCACCCGCGCCACCTTTGTCGATACTGAACTCGGTGAGCGGCGAAGCGATCGTCAGGCCGTCGAGCTGTAGATCCTTGCCGCGGAACACGAAGCCGCGAGTTGGGCCGCCAACGCCCCATCCGGTCAACGCCTCGATGCCGTTTTTCTCGTGGTCGCGCAGCTGGTTTTTCTCCGCGAATGGCCGCGTCAGGGACAGCGCGGTGCGCGCACCGGTATCGATGCCAAAGCGACCGGGGATGCCATCGTAGGAACCAAGCGCCTCGGGAAACTGATGGTAGAACCGAAACCGCACCGGTGTGCCGGCGTCCTTCGGGTCGAAATGCTTCTTGTCGATAAACGTGATCAGGTGTTTGCCGTAGTCGAAGCGCGTGATGAAGCGCGCAAAGAACTCGTAGCCGATCATGCCTTGCTCGTCGATACCTTCGGCGGCGTTGGAAAACTGCAACACGCCAACTCCCTGATGAGTAAGCGTGGCAGCACCCACCTTGATCGATTCGACGGTAGCCACACCACTCTGCGACACGCTGTCGCCCGCGCCCGAGGCGGTCTGGCTGCCTATGGGCTTTATGCCCAGCATTTTCGCGGTGGGAGGCGTGAGGATGTCGTGGCCACCGGTGTCGAAAATGAAATTCAACGGCTTGCTGCCGTTGATCGACACCTTCGCGTAGATGTGGTTGTTGATCAGCTGGAAAGGCACCGTGGTCTCGGTGGCGCCGCCGGCGATGGCATAGTCGTGCAGATCGACTTCAGGTTTGGCATAACTGGACACATCGCGTGCAGGCAGGAAGCGCGCGGAAGTCAGTGTCATTGTCTGCCGGTTTGCGGTACCGCTGCCGTCGTCGACGACGAGCTTGTGAGCAAGCGGCACGCCATCGGTATCTGCATAGTCGCTGTAGAACGTAGTGATCAATTGGGTGACCTGCATTTCAACGGTCCGCGCCAACAGGTGCGTATGACTGTCGAACCACGCATCAAACGAATTGCCGCCCTTGGGTATGACGGTCAGCACGTCGTAGGTCTTGCCGCCGTCGACCTTCTGACCTTTGCTGGTAATTTGCGCGCCGCCGTGATCGGGCCGCCACCATACATTCAGGTCGCGATAGACCTCGTTGACGGCCAGCTGGCGTACGTCGCCGCCTTCCTGCGTGGTCACCGTGCCGGATTGCTCCTTTTCCCACGCATGGGTGCCATCAAAGCCGCTGGTACCACGGGTCGGGCCAAGGTCGTAGCTATCGACAAACGCGCCGCGCTGCAGATCGACCAGTGATGATGTCGTGCCGGTCAGCCCCTGGCCCGAATACGCGTATTCGCTGTCCAGGGTGAGCTTGCCGTTCCAGGCGGAGCCGCCGGTGGCGGCATGATTGGCCGTGAGAATATCGGCGATCTGGGTGGCGGCGTAGACGGGTGCCTGGGCAACCAGCGCAGCCAGGATGATGGCGAGGTGGGTCTTGCGCATGCGAGTTCCCTATCGATTTTGGCGAAAGATTCGAGGCCCGCAAAAGCGGCTTTCCTCGTCCTGACATCGAGATTAGTTCGGTTGGATGCCGACTGTCTTGGATCCAGTTGACACTCAGGCGGCATCACCATCATTTAGCAGCAGGTTGCGCCGACGACCATGGGCGCCTTCATCGTGCGCCAGGCGCGCGGTATCCGACCGGTCAACCCGGTTACCGCCCGGCTCATGTGCGCCTGATCAGCAAAGCCAAGCTTGGCGGCGATATCCGCAAGCGGCAGGGGTGTATGCCGGATGTGGTCGAGCGCAGCCCGTGTGCGTGCGTGGGCCCGAAATGCTTTGGGTGAACTGCCATAGGCGAGTTGAAAGCCGCGACTCACCGTTTCCGGACGCAAGCCGGTTTCCTGTGCCCACTGAGCCAGCGACAGCGCAGGGTGGCAGCGAAGCTGTTCGGCAAGCGCATCCGGCCAGTCCTGATGCCGACGATCACCCGCCAGCAAATTTTCGGCCAACGCTGCCCATGCATCCTGCGGCGAGCGTCGGACTATGTGCACCAAGCGGTCTGGATCAGCTATCTGGCCAAAAACCGGCAACGTGGCCGCGTTCGCCACAGGAAGGATCAGCACCTGTGCACCACGACGCGAGAAACAGTCGAGGTGGGCCTCGTAGGCGCGATGGATCAGCACGTCGCCCGCCTCAAGCGTGCGGCGGCCCTCGTCGCCTGCTTCGAGATAGCCGCCGCTCAGTACCACCGTAGCAAATGCGTTGTCATGGCAGTGCCGCTCCAGCCGCTGATTGGCCGGATGTCGTTGGCGCCCGATCGGCGCCTTCGCAAACATCGATGGACATGCGTGCATGCGCGGGCTCTCAGGTGCGCAGCTTGTAGCCCGTGCGGAAAATCCACCACACGACAGCAAGACACAGCGCCATGAATCCAAGCGTCATACCAAGGCTGAGCGCCATGTTCACGTCGGCAACTCCGTAGAAACTCCAGCGGAATCCGCTGATCAGGTAGACCACAGGGTTGAACAGGGTGAACTTCTGCCATATCGGCGGCAACATGCTGATCGAATAGAACGCGCCGCCAAGAAAAGTCAGTGGTGTCACCACCATCAGCGGAATCACCTGCAACTTCTGGAAGTCATCCGCCCACAGGCCGATGATGAAACCGAACAGGCTGAAAGTCACCGCAGTAAGCAGCAGGAAGGTGGCCATCCATACGGGGTGCGCAATGTCGTACGGCACAAACAATCGTGCGGTAATCAGGATCAGCACGCCCAGCATCACCGACTTGGTGGTGGCTGCGCCCACGTAACCGATCACCACCTCGATGTACGAAACCGGCGCGGACAGCAGTTCGTAGATCGTTCCTGACCACTTCGGCAGATAGATGCCGAACGACGCGTTCGAGATGCTCTCGTTGAGCAGCGACAGCATGATCAAGCCGGGAATGATGAAGGCGCCGTAGCTGACGCCGCCTATATGGCCCATGCGTGAACCGATCGCCGTGCCGAACACTACAAAGTAAAGCGAAGTGGACAGCACCGGTGAAGCGATGCTCTGCATCAGCGTGCGGAACGTACGGGCCATCTCGAAGCGGTAGATCGCGCGGATCGCGTAGATGTTCATGCGCGTGCTCCCCGTTCGGACGTCTGTTTCCCGTTGGAATGCACCAGGTTGACGAAGATCTCCTCCAGCGAACTTTCACTGGAATGCAGATCCTTGAAATCGATGCCGAGTTCACCCAATCGCCGTAGCAAGGGAGCGATGCCGGTGTGCTCGCCCTGGGTATCAAAGGTGTAGACCAGTGCATGGCCGTCCTCAGTCAGCTCCAGCGGAACGCCCTGCAGTTCGGCGGGTATCTGCTGCAGTCGATTTTGCAGCTGCAGAGTCAGTTGCTTCTTGCCAAGCTTGCGCATCAGCACGGCCTTGTCCTCGACCAGGATGAGTTCTCCCTTGCTGATCACGCCGATGCGGTCGGCCATGTCCTCGGCCTCCTCGATGTAGTGCGTGGTGAGGATGATGGTGACGCCGTTGTCGCGCAGCCTGCGCACCATCTGCCACATGTCATGGCGCAACTCCACGTCGACGCCTGCAGTGGGTTCGTCCAGGAAAAGAATCTGTGGCTCATGGGCGAGCGCCTTGGCGATCAGCACGCGACGTTTCATGCCACCGGACAGCGCCATGATCTTGCTGTCCTTCTTGTCCCACAACGAAAGGTCGCGCAGTACCTTTTCGATGTGGGCCGGATTCGCCGGCTTGCCAAACAGGCCCCGACTGAACGTCACGGTGGCCCACACGGTTTCGAACGCGTCGGTAGACAGCTCCTGCGGCACCAGGCCGATTTTCGCGCGCGCAGCCCGGTAGTCGCGCACGATGTCGTGGCCATCGGCCAGCACAGTGCCACTGGTAGGTTTGACGATGCCGCAGATGATGCTGATCAGCGTGGTCTTGCCGGCGCCATTCGGCCCCAGCAGGGCCAGGATCTCGCCACGTCGAATGTTCAGGTCGATCTGTTTGAGTGCAACGTGTCCGGACGCGTAAGTCTTGCCAAGTCCGGATACCTGTACGATCGGCGGCGCTGCGCCGGTCACTTCATCGGGCAATCGCTCTGCGCTGTGCATGCTTTCTCCGTGTTGCATGAATGGGTGCCACCGCAGGCAGGTAACCCGTCACCTGCCTGCCATCGCCGCCAACCATCATGCATGAAAACCGCAGCAAAGAAGCTGCGGTTTCGTGAATGCCGATGGCGACGGCTTACCAGATTTTTACCTGCGTTTCCGGCGAACGCACCATAGGATCGCCAGGCTTGCATTGGAATGCCTTGGCGAACTCGGGCATGTTCGACGGCGCGCCGATCGCGCGGAACTGCGCAGGAGCGTGCGGATCGGTGTTGAGCAGGGTGATCTACGCTTCCGGACGAATGTTGCCACGCCATACACGGGCCCAGTTGAGGAAGAAACGCTGGTCTTCGGTATAGCCGTCGATTTTCTTGCTTGCTTCCGCCGGATTTTTCGACAGCGCCATCTGTAATGCGGTATATGCCGCGTTCAAGCCACCAAGATCGCCGATATTCTCACCCATGGTCAGCTGGCCATTGACGTGCTTGCCCGGCAAGGGCTCATAACTGTCGAACTGCTCTGCAAGTTTTGTCGTGCGTGCTTCGAATGCCTTGCGGTCGCCATCGGTCCACCAGTTGACGTTGTTGCCCTGGGCGTCGAACTTGCTGCCTTGATCATCATAGCCGTGTCCCATCTCGTGACCGATCACGGCACCGATGCCGCCGTAGTTGATCGCGTCATCGGCATTCGCATAGAAGAACGGCGGCTGCAGAATCGCTGCCGGAAACACGATCTCGTTCTGCTGCGCGTTGTAGTAGGCATTCACCGTCTGCGGCGTCATGCCCCACTCGGTGCGGTCGACCGGCTTGCCGATCTTGCCGATGTGGTAGTCGTAGTTGAATTTTTCTGCCGCCTGCACGTTGGTGTAGTAGTTGTCCGGGGTCAGCGTGAGGCCTGACCAGTCGCGCCATTTATCGGGGTACCCGATCTTCGGCACGAAGGTGGCCCATTTCTCCAGCGCCTTCTGCTTGGTCGCATCACTCATCCACGGCAGGTTCTCGATGCGCGTCTTGTAAGCGGCGCGCAAATTGTTGACCAGTTCCTGCGCGCGCTGCTTGGACGTCGGTGAGAAATTGTGGGCAACGTACAGCTGTCCCAGCGCCATACCCATGCCGTCGTTGGTGGTGTTCAGCACGCGCTTCCAGCGCGGCTGCATTTCTTTCTGCCCGTTCAAGGTCTGGTCCTCGAACGCAAAGTCTTCCTGCTGGAAGGGAGCGGACAAATACGGCGCCGCGTTGGCGATCGCGTGGTACCGGAAATAGGCCTGCCACTGCGAGAGTGGCACATCGCCGAGCATCTTCTGCACTTCGGCGAAGAACTTTGGTTGGGCGAGGGAGAAGCCATCCTTCACGTCGGCCCCCTGTGCGTGGAAGAACGCTGCCCAATCGAAACCCGGCGTGACTTTGTCGGCGTCGGCAATGCTTACATAGTGATAGCGGTTCTCGGGTTTGCGCATCTCCACCGGTGCCAGCGACACGGAGGCCAGACGGGTCTCGAACGCCAGCACAGACTTGGCTTGTTTTTGTGCCTCCGCGGCATTGACGTCGGTAAGTTCGAGCAGCTTGGCGATATGCGCGACGTACGCCACGCGGATTTTTTCGTAGTCGGGCTTACTGTAGTAATCGACGGTCGGCAGGCCAAGACCGCCCTGGATGGCGTAAGCGATCTCCCGGTTCGAATCCTTGAAGTCGGGGTTACCCGCGAAGCGGAACAGGACGGGCTCGCCGCTGGCGTAGGTCTGACGAATGTAGCCGGCGATGTCCGCCGGATTCTTCAGGCCATCGATGTGCGCCAATTGTGGCTTGATCGGATCGAAGCCGGCGTGATCGACCGCGGCCTCGTCCATGCCGGAGGCATACAGGTAACCGATCTTCTGCTCGATCGAACCGGGCACCGCTTTCGCCGTGTTGTGCGCGGCATCTTCAACGATCGTGTGCTGCACGTTCAGGCTTGCTTCGCGCAGTTCATCGAACGAACCCCAGCGCGTGCGATCGGCGGGAATCGGATTCTTGGCCACCCATTGCGCGTTGACGAAACCATTGAAGTCGTTGCACGCGTTGATCTTGCTGTCGAGCTCCCTCACGTCGAAAACGCTGGAAGGCGCCGCGATCGCGTTGGTGAGCAGGGCGATGCCGACGGCGAAGGCCAGCGGTTTCACGATACGGTGCTTCATGGAATTCCCCTTGGTCGCGATGGTGAGCTGGAGGGCACGATGCTGAGCATGACGATCCCGAACCGTAGGCAGGAAGTCACGTGGCAGACAGTGTCGAAGGTCACGGTCGTGTGGCAGTCGCACCGCCGCCGCAGATCATGGTGGACAGGTGCCACCGGCATTATCATCAGCGGATGAACAAGCTTCTTTCCCCCGTTTTCCGTCCGGCCGGGACTGCCGACGTCCCCGCCATCGTGGCCTTGGTCGAATCGGCCTATCGCGGCGATTCGGGCCGACGTGGCTGGACCACAGAATCGGAGCTGCTGGATGGTCGGCGAACGGACGACGAAGCCGTCGGCGAACTGGTAAGCCGTAGCGGAAGCTGTGTGCTGCTGGCCGAAAGCAATGGGCAGCTGATCGCCAGCGCTCATGTGGAGCGGCAAGGCGAGTCGGGTTATTTCGGCATGTTTGCGGTCGACCCCGATCAGCAGGGCGGTGGGCTTGGCAAGGCCATGCTGGCCGAGGCCGAACGCATCGCGCGCGAGCAGTGGCACTGCCGCACCATGCGCATGACAGTTATCGAGCAGCGAGCCGAACTTATCGCGTGGTACGAACGCCGCGGTTACCGGCGTAGCGGCGAATACCAGCCGTTCCCCTATGGCGATGAGCGTTTCGGCATCCCCCGTCGCGACGACCTGCGCTTCGAAGTGCTGGTCAAGGACCTGGGACAGCCAGCATGAATGGCTGGGTGAACGTAGGTACGCGCAGCGACTTGCTGCCGGGCGAATTCAAGGTGGTATGGGACGGCGATACGCCGATCGCGGTCTACAACATCGACGGCGCGTTGTATGCCGTCGAGGACACCTGCACCCACGATGGCGGCGAGCTGGCCGGTGGCGAGGTGTTTGGCTTCGAAGTGGAATGCCCGCGCCACGGTGCGCGCTTCGACCTGCGCGACGGCGCAGTGACTCGCCTACCTGCTTACGAGCCCATCGCGAGCTTTCCGGTGGCCGAAGAGGATGGGGCAATCTGGACTCGGGATGACCGTTGATACAGCTTGTCCACTAAACAGTTCAGTCAAGGCTCAGCCGCCCCGATCGATGGCTCTGGGCCCCGATGTGGCGCGATATGGCGGGTTTTTGCTCAGCATTTGTTAGGGAATGGGAAAGGGCGCCGAAAGGCAGTTTTTCTACCCTGTGAGCATCGTTACAAGAGTGCCTCTGATGTCTGCTTCCGGCTGGACCATCCTGTGTGACTTCGACGGTACGATTTCCGTCGAGGACGTGATCGATTCGCTGCTTGACCGTTTTGGCCGTCCGGGCTGGGAAGTACTGGAGCAGGATTGGCGCGCCGGCCGTATCGGTTCGCGCGAATGCATGACCGGCCAGGTGGATCTGCTGCAGATGACTCGCGCCGAACTCGACACGCATCTGGCCGGTCTATGGATCGATCACGCTTTTCCGGGATTCGTGGCGAAGGCGCGCGAACTGAACGTTCCGATTCGTGTGGTCAGCGATGGTCTCGATTACGCGATCCACAAGATTCTCGGTCGTTACGGCCTGGACGACCTGCCGCTGGCCGCCAACCATCTGGCGCCGGCCGAGCCGCCGAAGCAGTGGCAGCTGACCTCGCCGTTTCAGGCTGACGGTTGCCGTAGTGGAACCTGCAAGTGCGCCTGCGTGGCGCAGGCCAGTCAGACCGGTGCCAAGACTTTGCTGATTGGCGATGGCGCATCGGATTTTTGCGCCGCTGATCGCGTTGATTTCGTGTTTGCCAAGCATCGCCTGATCGAGCATTGCCGCGCTGCCGGCATCGATTACGTGCCGATCACCGGCTTCGAGGATGCGCTCGAGTTTCTGCCGAAGTTGCTTGACGGCAGTCTTGCGAGCCACGCCCATCATCATCACGTGCCGGCTGCTGCGCTGGTTTGATGTCTCTGCTTTGATCGGTGAGTTCCCATCGGGTCGTCCGATGGGCTGCTCTGAATAAACTATCTGAATCACTCCGGATCTTCCCTCATGAAAATCGACAAGAACGCGCCCGGCTTTATCGACGACGCGCAGCTGCTCGCGGACGAGGCGAAATACAGCTCGTTCGGTGACACCGTGCATTACGTTGACCCGCCGAAGATCTTCCGCCACGGTGAAGGCAGCTACATGTTCGATACCGCCGGCGTGCCGTTCCTCGACCTGCAGATGTGGTACTCCGCGGTCAACTTCGGCTACGGCAATCAGCGCCTCAACAACGTGCTGAAAGAGCAGATCGACCGCCTGCCGCAGGTGGCCAGTCAGTACCTGCACCAGACCCGTATCGAGCTGGCCAAGACGGTGGCGCTGGATGCGAAGAAGAAATTCGGTCTGGATGGCCGCGTGCATTTCAACGTCGGCGGTGCGCAGGCGATCGAGGATTCGCTGAAGATCGTGCGCAATGCCAGCAACGGCAAAAGCCTGATGTTCGCGTTCGAGGGCGGCTACCACGGCCGTACCCTGGGCGCTTCGGCGATCACGTCGAGCTACCGCTATCGTCGTCGCTTCGGTCACTTCGGCGAGCGCGCGATGTTCATCCCGTTCCCGTATCCGTTCCGTCGCCCGAAGGGTATGACGCCGGAAGAATATTCCGATGCGTGCGTACGTCAGTTCGAGCGTCTGTTCGAAACCGAATACAACGGTGTGTGGGATCCGAAGGTCCAGCAGGCTGAATACGCCGCGTTCTACGTCGAGCCGATCCAGGGCACCGGCGGCTACGTGATTCCGCCGATGAACTTCTTCAAGGACCTGAAGAAGGTGCTCGACAAGTACGGCATCCTGATGGTGGTCGATGAAATCCAGATGGGTTTCTGGCGCACCGGCAAGCTGTGGTCGATCGAGCATTTCGGCGTGACGCCGGACGTGCTGGTGTTCGGCAAGGCACTCACCAACGGCCTGAATCCGCTGTCCGGTTTGTGGGCTCGCGAAGAGCTGATCAACCCGACTGTCTTCCCGCCGGGCTCGACCCATTCCACGTTCAATTCCAACCCGCTGGGTACCGCGCTGGGTCTGGAAGTGATCAAGATGGGTTACGAGCTGGACTACGAAACCAGTGTGCCGAAGAAGGGCGCGCACTTCCTCGAAGGCCTGCGCGATCTGCAGAAGCGCCACAAGGAGATCGGCGACGTCGACGGCCTGGGTCTTGCGCTGCGTGCGGAGATCTGCACCGAAGACGGCTTCACGCCAAACAAGGCGCTGCTCGACAAGATGGTCGACATCGGCCTGGCTGGTGACCTTGAGCACAACGGCAAGAAGATCGGCCTCGTGCTCGATGTGGGCGGCTGGTACAAGAACGTGATCACGTTTGCGCCGTCGCTGGAGATTACCCACGAGGAAATCGACCTGGCGATCGCACTGCTTGACCAGCTGCTGACCAAAGCCAAGAAGGCGTAATGTCGGCCGCGCGTCGGCCACGCATAAAAGAAACCCGGCGGTTTACCGCCGGGTTCTTCTATTTGCAGCGGGGCTGTTCGGAACGTAACGCAGTAGCACGCTCAGGGCGCGCGCTTGAGCGCCAGTACCGCGTTGAGTCCACCGAAGGCGAACGAATTGCTGACGGCGGCACGCACCGGCATCTCCCTGCCGATGTTCGGCACATAGTCCAGATCACAGGCGGGATCGGCCTTATCCAGATTCGCGGTGGGCGGCACGGCACCATCGCGCAGTGCGCCAATCACCGCCACCAATTCCAGCGCGCCGGAAGCACCCAACGCATGCCCATGCATCGACTTGGTCGAGGACACCGCGAGACGATCGGCGTGGCTGCCGAACGCCAGGCGGATGGCTCGGGTTTCGGTCGAGTCGTTGGCTTGCGTACCGGTGCCATGCGCGTTGATGTAGTCGACATCCTGCGGCGCCAGCCCGGCATCGTTGAGCGCCTGGGTCATCGCGGCGGCAGCGCCGGTTGCGTTCGGCATCACGATGTCGGTGGCGTCCGCGGTCATGCCGACGCCGGCCAGTTCGGCCAGGATCACCGCGCCGCGTGCCTGCGCATGTTCCATCGATTCCAGTACGAAGATGCCGGCACCCTCGCCAAGCACAAGTCCGCGTCGATTGATGCTGAAGGGGCGGCAGGTGTCGTCGGCCAGCACGCGCATCGCTTCCCACGAGCGCAGCGCGCCATACGTCAGACAAGCTTCGGTACCGCCGGTAACGGCAACATCGGCCATGCCGTAGCGGATCATCTGCGCTGCCTGGATGATGGCGTGATTCGCGGAGGCACACGCGCTGGCGACCGCAAACGTGGGCCCACGCAGGCCGTAGGCAATACTGATGTGGCTGGCCGATGCATTCGTCATCACCCGCACGATGGTGAGCGGGTGCGCGCGCGGGGAATTGTCCCCATACAGGCGCTTGCTCTGTTCATCCTGGGTATTTTCGCCACCGACGCCAGTGCCGACGACGACGGCCGTACGCACGCCGAGTTCGTCCTGACTGAAATCCAGTCCGGATTGCGCGATCGCCTCACGCGCCGCATGCAGCGCAAATTCCGAGGTGCGATCGAGCATGATCAGGGTGCGTTCGTCGATATTCGAGGTCGGGTCGAAACTGTCCGGCACCTGGGCGGCAATCTTCACGCGCAGCCGGTAGGCATCCGGATGGCGCAGTGGGCCGATCGCGCTGCGACCTTCGCGAAGCCCTTGCCACAGCGTCTCGGCACCGACGCCGAGTGGGCTGATCGCGCCCATGCCGGTGATCACGACCCGGCGCATCTGCGGAACCGTAGGCATTACTTCGATCCTTCACCTTCAGCGGCTTTTTCGTCCAGCGCCTTCTGCACCGCATCGACCAGGCTCTGCGTCGTGTCGGTGTCGAAATTGGCGCCTTGCTGGTCAGGGAAGGTAATGTTGAAGTGTTCCTCGATGTCGAAGATCACTTCGATCGCTTCCAGCGACTCGATGCCGAGGTCCTTCAAGGTGGACTCGGGCTTGATCGTGGCGACGTCGATCTTGGCCTGCTTGGCAATGATGGCGAAGACTTGTTGCTGGGTCGTATCGGTCATGATGGGTCGGTTCCTGGCGGCAGGCGGCAATGTTACACATCAATCAGTCTAGGCGAACTGGCTTACCCATGTCTTTCATCGCCCAATTGGAACCCGATGCGCTGCTCAAGGCATTCACGGCTCATCCACCACTGGGATTCACGGTGGATGAGTCGCCGCAAGGCATGCCAGGTTTTGTGGCGCCATTCAATCTGCTGACCACGGCAGATGACGCGTTGCGGCGAAGGATCAGCCGTTTTCCGCTGTATCGCTGGTGGGGTCGCTTGTTGCAATGGCGTACGCGCTTCGCCGGAACAACCGTGTCCGAATACGCGCCGCTGCCGCGCGCCGTATCTCCGTTGGAGTTGGCGCGTGGCCTCAAGGCCGCGCATGGTCGGGAGTGCAAGCTACTGATCGTCAAGGACATCGCGCAGGATTCGCCGCTGCTCAGCGATGCTGAAAACACCCATGCGCGCGCGTTTGCTGCCGCCTGCGAAGCAGAAGGTTATGTATTGCTGGAAGGACAGGCGCTGGCGTGGGTGCCGATTGATTTCACGTCGAACGACGACTATCTGGCACGGCTGTCGTCCGGGCGGCGCAAGAACATCCGGCGCAAACTGCGCTCTCGTGCCGACCTGGAGATCGAGGCGGTGGCCACTGGCGATGCTCGCTTCAACGACGCAGTGACGCTGGCGCAGTTTCAGGCATTGTTCGACAACGTGTATGCGCAAAGTGAGATTCACTTCGATCAGCTGACCGCCGCGTATTTCCGTGCTTTGCTGCAGGATGCGCAGAGCCATGGCGTAGTGTTCGTCTATCGTCATGCGGGGCAGATGATCGGCTGGAATCTCTGTTACGAATACGGCGGCAAGCTGATCGACAAATATGTCGGGTTTGCCTACCCGCAGGCGCGCGAACACAACCTGTATTTCGTCAGCTGGATGCACAACCTTGAGTACGCGCGGCAGCATGGGCTAACTCACTATGTGGCTGGCTGGACCGACCCCGAAGTGAAGTCATTCCTGGGCGCGCGCATGACATTTACGCGTCACGCGGTGTATGCGAGAAATTCGCTGTTGCGCGCTCTGTTACGTCGGCTTGGCGGTCATTTCGAAAGCGACCGCAGCTGGCAGGCTACGCAGAAACTGGAAGACAGTGCAGCTGATAATCAACAGGATGGATGAACAGGTGACGGAGAGCAGCCGATGAATGACCTCGCGAACCGACCAGTCGTGCTCGATATCGACCGCTCAGTCGGCCCGCTGCCCGATCGGCTGGTGCTGCCGCTGGAGCATTGGCAGGAATCCATTCGCTTCGGTTGCTCGCTGCCGACGATGCGGCGCTTCAGCGCGATGCTGGACGAACTGCTGCCCGCCGAGTACGGCACCGTGTTCATGGGCAGTGGTGACTTTCACCATCTGAGCTGGCCGCTGATTGCGCGCCTGCAACCGCGTACGCCGTTTCAAGTCGTTGTATTGGACAATCATCCGGACAATATGCGTTTCCCATTTGGTGTGCATTGCGGCTCGTGGGTGCGCCGCGTCACCATGCTCCCCGCAGTCAGCCACGTGCATGTGCTCGGCATCACGTCGAGCGATATTGGGGCGGGTCACGCGTGGGAGAACTACCTGACGCCGCTGATGCGCAGGAAGCTGACGTATTGGAGCATGGGCGTGGACACGAAGTGGACGAGCCGACTCGGTTTGGCGCACGCATTCCGGGGTTTCGACACACCCGAAGCGCTGGTCGATGCATTCATCGAATCACAACGTGGGCAAACCTCGCCCAGCTATCTGTCGATCGACAAGGATGCGTTCTCTCCCGAAGTGGCACACACAAACTGGGACCAGGGGCGCCTGCTGACCGGGCATGCGCTGGCGCTGATTGACAGCCTGCGCAATGGCCTGGTCGGTAGCGACATCAATGGCGAGGTATCCCACTACCGCTACCAAAGTTGGTGGAAACGCCGACTCTCAGCGATGGATGAACAGCCAGAGATCGATCCGGCAGAACTAGCTGGATGGCAGGCACAGCAGCACGCGCTGAATCTGCAACTGCTGGACGCAATTGCGGCGAAGTCTGGGTGAGTCAAAGACTGCGAGCGCTCTACATCGGTAGCTTGGCCAGCACCCTTTCCAGCGTTTGGCAGATCATCTCGAAGGTATCGTCATCCAGCCATGGGCTATTGCTGATGGTCAGACTACGGGCAGCGAAATCACGCGCGTTTGGCACGTCTTGCGCGGGCACGATATCGGTGAGATAGGTGTAGTCGGGCAGGGCATGAATGAACAGGCGACTGACGCCCATGCCGGATTCCCATAGCTGCGCGAGCGCCGCATCGCGGCGTTGCTGATCGGGTAGCAATAGCAGTAAAAATGGCCAGGTGCCTTGAGCGCCCAACGGGTCATCCATCACCTCGATCCCATCGATCGCACGCAGTCGTGGCAGCCGACGTTGCGCTTGTGTCCACAACTGATCGAGAAAAGCCGGCAGACGCACAGCCGCGTGCGCACCGACAGCCTGCCGCCAGCGACCTACTCGATGCAATGGAATGGACAGCGGAAAATCATCGCCGACGGCGGCAACAGGATCGCCGCGACGCAGGGCGTGACGCAAGGGGTTGCCGTAAGCCAGTCCCAGCCCATGCGGTCGATACAGTGCGGTGTAACCGATCAGCTCCAGGCTACGGCGGCATTCCATCCACACACTTGACGGAACACGGCCAGCGGCGACGCTTGCAAGCCGTTCGCGCAGAGACGCATCGCGCGTCAGCAGCAGGCCACCTTCATAGATTGACAGGCCCTTGCCGGCGGCAAGGCTGAAGAATCCGACGTCACCGAGCAGACCCACGCTGACGCCATCGACGCGCGCGCCGAGCGCCTGCGCGGCATCTTCCACCACATACGCACCGACGTTGCGTGCGACAGTCAACGCATCAGCAACGTCCGCCACGCGGCCGGCCAGATGCGTGGGAACGATCGCCAGCGTCTGCTCGTCGCAAGCGGCGCGCAGTGCGGCAGGATCCATGTCGTAGTGACCCGGCCGCAGATCGCACAACTGCAGTTCGAGCCCGGCCTGCTGTACCGCGATCGCCACCAGCGGACAGGTGAAGGCGGGCACCACTACCCGACGGCGCTGCGGTTGCAATGCATGCAACGCAATCAGCGTGATCAGCAGACAGGCGGTGCCGGAGCATTCAAGTTGCAGCGGTGGGGTGCCCAACTGTATGGCGATGTCGGCGGCCAGCGTTGGCGCACCGGGCCGCAGATCATCCAGCCGCAGCGGCAGGCCAGCGGTCGGTGGCAGTTCGCGGTGACGGCGGGGCAGCATGCGCGCAGCGTACCGCGGTGACTCAGGCTTGCGCCGGTTCGGGCTCAACATCGGCCGGGTGCTCGCGGCTTTCGGCCAGGCCCAGGCAGATGATGCCGGCGATGATCGCGATTGCGCCCAGTACACGAGCCAGATTCAGATGCTCGTCGAATAGCCATACCGACAGCAACATCACCGAGACCACTTCCAGATGCGAGGCAGCAAAGGCAGGGCCGATGGGCGCGTGCTTGAGCAAGCTCATCCAGGTGAAGAATGCTCCGATGTAACCGATCACGGCGCCATAAACCCATGGCTGGCCGAACACGCGCAGCACCCACGCAACGCTGGCCGCCACCGGCAACGCATGCGTACCGGCGTACTTGAAGCTGATCTGCGCCAACGTGTCGAACGTCATCAGCAGCAGGAAGCCGATCAGATAAAAGCGTTTCATCCGCCGACTCCCACGATCACCACGCCCAGCGTCACCAGCAGAATACCGGCGACTCGCAGTCGGGTCAGTTTTTCACCGAACAGGAATCGCCCAGCGATCATGATCGCCACGATATTGATCGAGCCCAGCAGCACGCCTTCAGACAGCGGGATCAGCGACAGAAACGCGATCCACACCAGAAATTCGATGACATAACAGCCGATGCCGAGCCACAACCAGGGACGTGACGCCATGTGTTTCCAGCGCGCCATGCCATCGCCGGCTTCTTCATCGCCAGCCGCCGCCTTGAATGCGAGCTGCCCGCCGGTGTCGAGCACGATGTTCAACAGCCACAGGCCCGCGACCAGGGTCGAGATGGAACCCATCGCCGACATCAGGCGGCAACGCGCTGCATGGTATCGGCCGCCGCAATACTGTCGAAGAACGCAGCCGAACGTTCGATCAACGTGCGGCGTTCCTTGTCGATGGTGATCATGTGGTAGCTGTCCTTGAGCAACAGCAATTCAGCCGGTGCGCTGACTTCACGCATCACCAGTTCGGCGTTCTTCAGGCTGGCGACATCGTCTTCGCTTGCGTGCGCAACCAGGCACGGTGCTGTCACCTGCGATAGTTGACTGCGCACTTCAGCTGCCAGGCCGTACATCTCGGCCAGCGAATACCAGGGATTGCCCGGGAGGCCCGCCGCCGCACTGTCGCCGCCTAGCATTGCCGTGCTGACCTGCGCGCGCAGACGCTCATCGCGAATACCGTAAGGTGGTTGTTCCATGAAGCTGCGGTTGCGACCGATGCCGAGCTTTTTCAGCAGCGGCAGCATGAACGACAACCGCGCGGCCCACGGAATGCTCCAGCCGTCATAGCGGAACGTGGCACCGTACACGCCGACACCGGCAATTTGATCGGGTCGATCGGCAGCCAGCTTAAGTGCCAGCAAAGCACCCATCGAGAGGCCGCCGACGAACAGATGATCGACTTTGCCGAGCAGATCATTCGCGGCCTTTTCGACACTGGCGTACCAGTCCTTCCAGCCCGTGGCGAGTAGATCCTCGACGTTGCCGCAATGGCCGGCCAACTGCATGCCATGCACGGTGAAGCCGGCACGGTTCAAGCCTTTGCCGAGTAGCCGCATTTCCATCGGTGTACCGGTGAGGCCGTGGATCAACAGCACGCCGCTGCGGCCACCTTCGAAGAAAAAGTCAGCTTGCTGAATCACGCGATGGCCCTGTAGATAGCGGACTGTATATCGTTATTCGATAACGGTCCTTGATGCCCTACATGTTCGCAGATGGCGGTTTCCTCAGTCTTTCGGGGCCATCGGCATAGGTGCTTTGGCGTTCCCGAAGCGCACAATGACCCGCTGTCCGATGCGCAGGCTCTGCGGCTGGTCGAACGCGAGCACGCATTCCACCGTGCGGGCATTCGCGCGTATCTGGGGGTCGTTTTCCAGCGTGGCTGGGCCGTAGACCTGGCCAATCCGCAACACGTGAGCACTCCACTGCCCAGCACCCGGGCCGCTGTCCGCAACCACTTCGGCATGCATGCCAGGCTGGATGACTGCGACAAAGCTCTCGTTGAGTTCCGCGCGAACGATCCTGGGCTTTTCCGGCAGCAGGGTGAACAACGCACCGGATGACGGCGAGACACTGGCGCCGGGCTGAGCGGATACCTGCACCACATCGGCGTCGAACGGCGCCATCAGGCTTCGCTGTTTCAGCTCGTAGTGGGCTTCGGCCAACTTTTGGTTGGCCATGCTCACCGTTGCCGCGGCAGCCTCCCGTCCTGCTTCGAGTTGTGCGTATGCTTCGCGCGCATCGTCGGCGCTCTGGCCATCGCCGGCACCGGCGGCGAGCGCTGCCGTCAACCGTTGTGCGCGCTGCTTCGCTACGGGCAGCTGGATGTCCAGCAGTTTCAGTTGGGCTTGTGCCTGTTGCAGCTGGGCTTGCGCACCATCCACGGCGAGCGTTGCTGGCGCGGTGTCAAGTGCGGCCAACAGCTGACCTTGCTTGACGTGTGCACCTTCGTGCACGGCGACCGTGGCGAGGGTGCCTTCGCGAGGCATCGATAGAGCCAACAAGCCACCTTCAATGTCGATCTTTCCGCGCGCCACGGCGGCATAGGTTGGATTGGCGGATTTGGCTGTCTCGCCGTTGGGCGCGTCGGCAGATTTTGAGCAAGCGGCCAGCAACCACAGCGATGAAACGGCGAGGCACGCAACACGACCCAACATCCCAGCATGCGAACGATCAACGCGTTGAAGCGCGGATGGCGGCACGAAGGACGAGCTCATGACAGACAGGTTCACGATGGGCGGATTCACAAAGTACTTTCCTTGCTGTCGATAACCGGCGCCTGCGTGCGCCAGTCGCTAAGAATGCGCCCATCTTCCATCGCAAGCACGCGGTCAGCGTGCACGACCAGACGTGGATCATGACTGACGCACAGCACGGTGGTGCCGTGCGTGCGGGCGATACGATGCAGGATGTCGATAATCATCTGGCCATTGGCTGCGTCCAGCGCACTGGTCGGTTCATCCGCAAACAGCAGCTCCGGCTTCTTCGCAAGCGCGCGGGCAATCGCCACGCGCTGTTTCTCGCCGCCGGACAGTTCGGATGGACGCAGTCGCATGCGATGAGCCAGGCCCACTTCTTCCAGTGAGCTTTGCGCCCGCGCCCGTGCTTCGTTGCGCGAAAGTCCCATGTGGTTCAAAGGCAATTCGACCTGCTCGAACGCACTCAGTGCGGGGAACAAGTTGAAACCCTGGAAAACGAAACCGGTGTGTTGCAAACGAAAACGTTCCAGCGCACGCACATCGAGCTGCCCCAACTCGCTGCCGAGCGCCAGCACGCGACCACTGTCGACTTTTTGCAGTCCGCTGAGGATCGCCAGCAGTGTGCTTTTGCCACAACCGGACGGGCCCGAAATCAAAGTCAGCTCAGCGGCATCGAGACTCAGCGAAAGACCGTCGAGCACCTGGGTGCGCTGTTGTCCGGAATCAAAGGCCTTGCTTACGTTCTCTGCCACGAGGGCAGGTGCGCGCAATGGTTCTGTGGCAGTGCGAACGGTCATCGCGACTACCTTAATAACGTGGCGGGGTCGGCGCGATGCAGACTGCGCATGGCGGCCAGACCGGAAACCGCGGCCAGCCCCATCACCAGAATGATGCAGATCAGGACTGCCGGTAGAGTCAGGACCACCGGTACGTCCTGGCTACGCGCCAACATCATCAACACAATGCCGAGTAGACCTGCACCAAGCAGGCCCAGCGCGCCGACCCAGAACGCCTGTTCCAGCACCACCCGCCGCAGTGCCGCTACGCCGACTCCCAGCGCGTTGAGGGTCGCGTACTCACGCACCGAGCCGTTGACCGCGGCGATCAAAGTCTGACTGGTGATCACGGCGCCGACCAGAAACACGATGCCCGCCAGGAACAACACGCCAGCACCGGCGCCCGTATCGAATAGCCAGTAACGCACCGAGCGTCGTGCGAAATCTCTGGCACTCCAGGTTGTGTAAGGGCCAAACGCCGTTGCGCCGCGCAGGCGCACCGCGACCGCATCGGCCTGGCGTGGATCGCGTAGTTTGGCCACCAGATAAGTCGGGCCGTTGTCGCCAGGAACGTCATCCAGTCCGCGTGCGGTGTCCAGCGAACAAAGCACGTTGACTCCGCCTAGCGCCCGCAGGCCGCTGCTGATGCCAACCACCCTTACCTGATGGCCATTGATGGTGGCGGTCTGTCCAATGTCGACACCCAGCTGAGTCAGCACGGAACGATCGACGACGACCGCATCCGGCTCTGCCAGTCGAGCGCGCAGGGAAGCTGGCAGGGCTTTGGAAAACATCAGGCCTTGCGGGCTAGGGTCAATGCCGGAGACAAACACGGATATCCCTCCGGTTTCGGTCTTTCCGCGCCAATCGCCATCGACCCAGATATACGGCTCGACGCGCAGCACGGCCGGATCCATCAGCACGCGAGACTCCACGTCGGCATCGATCGTGCGCCCCGAACCTACACTTTGGGTGCCGGGATAACCCACCCATACATCGGCCGACGAGCCGGTGATGTAGAGGCTGGTGCTGCCGAAGATGCCTAGCACCAGCGCGAGCTGCAACAACTGCAGCAAGCCGGCAAACCCAACGGCCAGCATAGCCGGCAGAAAACGTCGCCATTCGTAGACGAGCGTCTTGCGTGCGAGTGCCACCATCAGCGGTACATCCCGCCGGTCGCGCTGGAAGACGAACGGGCTTCAGCAGGTGACGGTGCGGAAGATTCCTCAGGCGCTGCTGTCGAGGCCGGGGTTTCCGACGGCAACGGTGCGCCGCCGAGAGCCTTGAACAGCGCAACGTAAGCCAGACTGTGCCCGGCACGTGCGTCGGCCAGTTCCATGGCGGCCTGATCAACGGCCACTTGACTCTCGACCAGATCGAGCGGACTGCTCAGTTGCAGTCCGATGCGGGTTTGTATGGCCTGGCCGTTATGCTGCAGGGCCTGCCACGCCAACGTGCTCTGTTGTTCGCGCTGTTGCTGTTGCTGGAGACTGCCCAAGGCCGTTTCCACTTCGGCTACGCCTTGCAGTACCGCTTGCCGGTAGGCCAGTACGCTGGCCTGCAATTCGAATCCCTTGGCATGCGTTGCCGCGATCCGCGTACCCCAGTCAAACAGGGGGATATTCAATACCGGCCCCAATGAATCGATGGCATTGGGAGTACTTGTATGCTTCTTATTGTTGTTGATGTCAGTAGCCCAATCGATCGAGCCGCCGAGGCCGACGCTGGGAAACATGTCGGCGTGAGTGAGCGCCAACTCGCCGGCGGCTTGCAGCACATCCGCCTCAGCGTGTGCAATTTCGGGACGTGTGCGCAGAAGGTCGGCCGGGGTGCTGTCGAGCGTCCATGCGCCCAACTCCGGTGGCCTACCAGATTGCAACCATGCCGGATCCGGGCGGTTTTGACCGAGCAATACGGCCAAACGCTGAGCGCTGGCGTTGATGGCTTGCCGCGGCACGGTCAGTGCGGCCGCCGATTGTGCGGCGGCCGCCTGCGCCTGATCCACTGTGCCAGGGGCAGCCAACTGCAGGCGTTGGCGTGTCTGCAGCAACTGTCCTTGCCGTTGGCGGGCGTCATTGATCTGAGACAGCAGCTGTTCCTGTTGTTGTGCTGTGCGCAGTTCGATCCATTCACGGACAACTTCAGCGATCAGGGTGACCCGCGCGGAGCGCAAGTCGGCGACGCTGGCATCCAACGCACCCTGCGACGCGCGTCGAGTTCCCTCAGCGCGACCAAAAAATCCGAACTCCCAGCTGGCGTCGAAGCCGATGACTTCGTATGACGCGCTGGCGCTCGGATCGATTACATCATCGGTGCGCGCGACCAGCGAGGGCAGGTAGCGAGCCTGCGCGTGATCATGCAACGCCCGCGTCGCGCGCAAACGCTCGACGGCCTGGGCTACATCGAGATTGCTGGCCAGCGCGCGGTTGACCAGTGCGTCGAGTTCAGGATCATCAAAGGCATGCCACCAGCCATGCAGGTCGGTTGGCTTGGCCGGATTCGACCCTACGACATGCTGCCATTGTGCAGGCAGCGGTGGCTTCAGCTTAGGCACCGGCGCGGCGCAGCCGGCGACCCCGCCGACCAGTAAGCCAATCAGGCAAGCCTGCAGCAGATAACCGGAGATCCTCCTGTTCGGTGTATCGATGCGCACGGTAGGTAATCTTCCAAGTCGATGATCGGACGCTGGCGCGTCCGGTCGGTATCCGCGGCGGGTAGGGTTGGCCGTTGCCACGGTCCGATCGTTGCCCATTGTGAAGCTGAAGCGCGCACACGCAATAGCCGATCTCGACAAACGTTTCCGCCAAGACTCCATGGATCGCCTGCCGGTCGGCTTCATGCTGCATGCGTCGCCGGTGGAAAACGCACCTCGACGCACAGCCCATGCTCCTCGCCAAGTTGATAGATCACTTCGGCGTGGTGCCGTTCGGCAATCCGCTGCACGATCGCCAGACCTAGTCCGCTGCCTTCCTCTCCGCTGTCGGGAGCGCGGAAAAAGCGCTCGCTCAAGCGTGGCAGCAATTCGGGCGGAACGCCGGGCCCGTTGTCCTCGACGATGAGACTGGCACCACCGTCGGTTTGCGGCTGCAAATTCACCGTGACGGTGCTGCCGCGGCCGGCGTAGCGCAGACTGTTATCAATCAGGTTGTCGAGCAAATCCTGCACGCAGGAAGCATCGCCAAGAATGCATAGCGGTTGCTTAGGCCCCTGGTAGCCAAGATCCACGCCGGCGCCGAGAGCCTCGTGCACACGCAGCGAAACCGCGTCGGGGATAAGCCGTGTCAGATTGAGCAGACTTCGGTCGAGCGCGTCTATCGGGGCAGCCTGCGCGCGGGTCAGTGCCAGCAGTTGCGACGATGTGCGCGCCGCCCGTCGGGTCAGGCGCTGGATGTGCGATAGCGCATCGGCCACTGTTTCCGGCCGTGGATCGGACAACGCCCGGTCGACGTGCAGGCTCAGTCCGGCCAGCGGAGTGCGCAACTGATGCGCGGCATCGGCGATGAAACGGTCATGCAGCGCCAGCATGCTGCGTAGGCGAGCGAACAGAGCGTCGATGGTGCGGGTCAGTGGCAGGATTTCCTGCGGCACGTCGGCGCCACCGATCGGCGTTAATTCATGGGAACGGGCAGCCAGCCGGGCGGTCAGCGGATCGAGCACGCGCAGACCGTGGTTGACGCCAAACCACACCAGCGATAGCACGCAAACCAGCAAGATCGTCTGCATCACGCTGGCCAGCAGCAGAATTTCCCGTGCCTGCAAATGTCGGTCGCGCAGGGTTTCGGCGACGGTAATGGTCAAGCTGTCGCTCGGATCACGACTCGCTACCGTGTGAACCGTTGCCGCGCGCAGTTCATGTTGATCGAGTCGCGAGTCGTACAGGGTGGGTGGACCATCGGGTGCAATCGTCTGTGCCAGTTGCTGCAGCCGGGCGTTGCCGGCCAGCAGGCCATGCTTGGCACTGTTCACGCTGAAATAGCTGCGGCCGTCCGGATCGTATTCGAGCAGGAAACGCGCCTGAGGCGTCAGTTCGCTGCCGAGCTGGTCGCTACCCAGCATCTTCGCCAGAGTCAGCGCATCGTCGCTGAGGTCGCGGTCGTGCACCCGGTTGGCGTAAGCCAAGGCGACACCGTAGGTCAGCAGCGCGTCCAGCAGCAGCAGCGCGGCCATCGGAATAAGCAGGAAAATCAGCAACCGGCGGCGTAGGCTGGGACGTAAATGACGGGTATGGCCGTGATTCATGCGGATTCGTCCGCAGATTCGCCGGCTTCTTCGAGTAGGTAACCGAGCCCGCGGATCGTGCGCACGCCCGTGCCGCTACCGTGCAGCTTGCGGCGCAGGCGATGGATGGCAATATCCAGTCCGTTATCGGTCAGCTCCTGATCCCAGTCGCAAAGTGCTTCGATCAACTGCGCACGGCTGGTGACGCGGTCGGCGCGCAGCGCCAGTGCCTCGAGCAACCCGAACTCGCGCGCCGTCAGCTCTAGCGGGGTGTCGTCAATCCAGGCGCGGTGACCAGGCAGATCCAGCCTTAGCCGGCCCAGCTGCAATTCCGGCACGCCGCGGCTACTGGCCCGCCGCAGCAATGCGCGCACACGTGCCTCGAACTCGGACAGTGCGAACGGCTTCACCAGGTAATCGTCGGCGCCCAGGTCGAGTACGCGAATGCGTTCGGGCAAACCGTCACGCGCGGTGACCACCAGCACTGGCAGGCCGGCGCCGCGGTTGCGCAGGCGTTGCAGCACTTCGCTGCCGTCAATCGCGGGCAGACCAAGATCCAGCACCAGCAGGTCGTAGTCGTGATCGCGTAAGGCCGCGTCGGCCAAATTGCCAGCCGCTACATGATCCACCGCATGCCCGCCTTGCCGCAGCGATGCGCAGATGCCGTCAGCAATGGATAGATCATCTTCGGCAAGCAGGATGCGCATGATGGATTCCGGACGACAGCATGAGTTACGCAGTTTATCGGGTTGCTTCCTGAACGCCGCTGGATGCACCGAGCACGGTGCTCACTCCATCAATCGCCATCCGTCATCGCTTGCCAGGTCACGCGCTTGCCAGGTTACGCGCGGGCCTGACGGCGTTCGCGGTGTGGCGGGTAGTACGCAAACACATGGCTATGGCTACCGTAGAAATCCATGTCCTCGATATGTTCCCCGCCAAGGCGTTCGGCCACCCGGTCGGAGGCTTCGTTGCCGATCCGCACCAGGCTGATCACGCGTGGAACCCGCAGATGGTTCCACGCGAATTCCAGTACAGCGTTACCGGCTTCGGTCGCATAGCCGTGGTGACGATGTTCTGGCTTGAGCATCCAGCCCAGTTCCAGATCTGGCCAGCCCTCGGGGTACATCAGGCCGGCACGGCCGATGAATTCGCCGCTGGATTTCAGCTCCAGCGCCCACATGCCACAGCCGCGCAGCTGCCAGTGTCCCAGCAACATCGCCAGCGAGCGCCAGGCATTGGTGCGGTCCAGCGGTTCGCCGTCACCGATCCAGCGCGTGCTGTCCGGATCGGCCAGCATTGCGGCATAGTCGTTGAAGTGCTGTTCGGTCAGCGCCGTCAGGCGCAGTCGTGCCGTTTCAAGAATAGGAATATCAAACATCACAATCAGCTGTGGGTGGTATCCAGCAGTCGGGCCAGAGCGTGGGTGCTGCTGGCAAGACTCTCGGACCAGGATAAGCCCGCTATTATCTCACCTGTGACCGAATCGACAAAATCCTCCGCTTGGCCGGGGGGGAGCAGGTGGCGATAGTCCACCGTGATTTCGGTTCCGGCGGGTAGTTCGGCCAGTGCGAACACAAAACCGAGGTGCCACAAGCCGTTTGGCGTAAAGCTGTGGTTGATGTAGCACTCGTCCGGCCAGTCAGGCGATAACGTGTAGTAATCCTCGAACCAGCGCGCGCTGGCGTGGAATTGCGCGCTCAGCTCGGGCGAGGCGGTGATTTCTGCATGTCTGAAAGTACGGTCGATGCGATCCGGTGCCGTGATCACGCGCCCCGCCGCGACAATTTCGTCAAGAAACAGACCCTTGCCGGCACCACGAATGGAGGAGTCGGCAATGTGATAGCGCGGAAGAATCATGGCGACCTGGCGGCGAGCTGGGCGCGCGAGTGTAGCGCAAGCGGTATGCCCGCCACGGCCGCGTCCCCAGCCTTTGACTGGGGGAGATCTGATCCGCTAAAGGGTTTGTCTCCTTTACTCTTCAGCGCCAGCCGGAATCTTGGTGGCTGCACTCTTCTGAGCGTTCTTCTGGCCACCCTTCGGGCTAGTGGATTTGCTGCTGGCTGGCTTGCTGTCCACTTTCGCAGCGCCAGCAGCAGGGCCGCCGGTAAGCAGTACGGCGGCACGATTGCGCTCGAGCGTCGCTGGGCCGAAACCTTTCACCTGAGCCAGATCGTCGACGCTCTTGAACGGTCCATGGGCATCGCGCCAGGCCACGATCGCCTGCGCTTTGGTGGGTCCGATGCCATCCAGCGACTTGGCGAGGGTGAGGGCGTCGGCCGTGTTGACGTTGACCGGCGTGGCGGCAAACGTCGATACGGGCAGTGCGAGAGCCAATGCAAACGCAAGCGCGGCAACTTTCTTGAACATGGCGTTCCTCCGTGAATGGGATGCGGCGTCCTCAAGTACTGCAGGACCCGCAGCGTCACTATCGTTGAGCAGCAACGGATCGCGTAGACGGTTTTGTCGCGGAACGGCTGAGCAACGTTCGTGCGCAGATGTGGGCTCAGCCTGATCAGGTGTAGGTGGCGGCAGCAGGGTTATAGGGCGCTGCTACAATGAGAATTTGACCCGTTGCTGGAGTTTGACCATGGATACTGCCCGCCTTTCCCACTTCGTCAGCGGTCTGTGGGACGACGAGATCGTGCCGCAGTTGGTTGAATACATCCGCATTCCCAACAAATCGCCAATGTTCGACGCGAAGTGGGTCGAACACGGTTACATGGATGCGGCAGTCAAGCTGATGGAAAGCTGGGCGCGCTCCAAGCTGAGCCAGTTGCCGGGTGCGACGCTCGAAGTGATACGACTGGAAGGGCGCACGCCGCTGATCTATATCGACGTACCAGGCGAAGGCGACGACACCGTGATGCTGTACGGCCATCTGGACAAGCAGCCGGAGATGACCGGCTGGGCAGAGGGACTCGGCCCATGGACACCGGTGATCAAGGGCGACCGCCTGTATGGACGCGGTGGTGCTGACGATGGCTATGCGATCTTCGGCTCGCTCGCCGCCCTGCTGGCGTTGCGCGAGCAGGGAGTGCCGCACGCGCGTTGCGTAGTGATGATCGAAGCCTGCGAGGAGTCGGGCAGTTACGACTTGCCGTATTACGTCGATCACCTGGCTTCGCGCATCGGCAGTCCCTCGCTGGTGGTGTGTCTGGACTCCGGTTGCGGCAATTACGATCAGCTGTGGCTGACCACGTCGCTGCGCGGCATGACCGGTGGCAATCTCACCGTGCAGGTACTGGAAGAGGGCGTGCATTCGGGTGACGCTTCGGGCGTGGTGCCGTCGAGCTTCCGTATCCTGCGCGAACTGCTGACGCGGCTGGAGGATCCGGCCACCGGCCAGATCAAACCGAAGGAACTGTACGTCGAGATTCCCGAGCAGCGGGTTGCCCAGGCGAAGCTTTCCGCCGAAGTGCTGGGTGCCGATATCTACGACAAGTTTCCCTGGGTCGAGGGCATGCAGCCGGTCACCCACGATCTGGCCGAACTGGTGCTCAATCGGACCTGGCGCCCGCAATTGGCGGTGACAGGTGTCGGTGGCATGCCATCGCTGGACAGTGCGGGCAACGTATTGCGGCCGCAAACGTCGGTGAAACTCAGCCTGCGCGTGCCGCCGACGCTGAATGGCGCGAAGGCTGGCGAGTTTCTCAAGAAGTTGCTGGAAAAAGACCCGCCGTACGGTGCCAAGGTTACGTTTGCCCTGGAAAAGGATGGCAGCGGCTGGAACGCGCCGCAGTTGTCGCCGTGGCTGGAGCAGGCAGTGGCCGATGCCTCGGAGCATTATTTTGGTGCGCCGCCCACCTATATGGGCGAAGGCGGCAGCATTCCGTTCATGGGCATGCTGGGCGAGAAGTTTCCGCGGGCGCAGTTCCTGATAACCGGCGTGCTTGGCCCGCACTCGAACGCGCACGGTCCGAACGAATTCCTGCACATTCCCACCGGCAAGAAGGTCACCATGGTGGTCGCCGAAGTGGTGGCGCGGCACCACCAGCAGGGCGTAAAGGCCTGAAGTCGACGGCGAGCGCATGAACGCCGAAACCGCCCATCTAGCCGCTAACTGGTCGCAGGTCCGCGAACGCGTCGACGCGGCCTGTCAGGCTGCCGGACGCGATCCGGCTTCAGTGAATATCCTGCCGGTCAGCAAGACCTTCGGCCCGCCATTGATCCGGGCCGCAGTGGCGCTGGGCCTGCATCGCTTTGGCGAAAACAAGGTTCAGGAAATCCGCGATAAATCCACGCAGCTGGTTGATTGCGGCATCGACTGGGTAATGATCGGCCACCTGCAGACCAACAAGGTGCGCGATGTCGCCCGGCTCGCCAGCGAAGTGCAATCGCTGGATCGGTTGGAACTGGCACAAGCGCTGGATCGTCGGCTGCAGGCCGAGGGGCGGGCGATCGATGTTCTGGTGCAGGTGAAGACCTCGGGTGAACCAAGCAAATACGGGCTGCCGCCTGAGCAATTGCCGGCTTTCCTGGACACTTTGCGGGGCTATGACACTCTGCGGGTGCGCGGGCTAATGACATTGGCAACCCTTTCCACAGAGTCCGACGAGGTGCGGCGCTGTTTTTGCCTATTGCGCGAACTGCTGAGCCGGGCTGTCGCGCAAGGGCATGATCTGAAACGACTTTCAATGGGTATGAGTGGTGATTTCACGCTAGCCATTGCCGAAGGCGCCACGGATGTACGCATTGGCACGGCGATATTCGGGACACGAGCCAATGCGAACCACTGATTGTTTGATCGGTATCACAGAACCATGATGCTCACACTTGCATCACGCACCATTCATGAATTTTTATTGTGGTAAATCAGTTATTTAAATCGTGTGACAAGCCGAATTAGCATTTGTGGAACGATAGAGTTTAGTTAACCTCAATCGAACATACTGACGGCTTCTTCTTGTTAACTTCACACCCTAGTCACGTCGTCAGCTCTGCAGGCGGCTAATTTTCCCTAGGGGATTTGTCCCGCATGCCAATCAAGCGATTGACCGCCCTCACTGTGCTTGCTGCTGCCGTGTTCGTAGTTGCACCCGTTCAGGCAGACACCACCAAGACTCACGGCAAGGCGCCTCAACCGAAGCACGCGCCGCAGAAGCAGTCGCACGGCAAGGTAGCGCACGCCAAACCGGCGCACGGCAACGGCAAGCTCGCGGCCAACCGGAAGAAGACTGTCCACTCCAAGTTGGCAGCGTCCAACCCGGTTGATGTGGACACTGAGGTATCGACCGATATGTCGGACGTCGCCGTTGTCGAGGCGAAGCCCGAGTTGGTGGCTGTCAGCCCGCTCCAGGCTAACCCGCTCCAAGCGAACTATTTCGCGAAGGTCGACTCGGCTGTCGCAGGCAGCCCGACCTGGCTGAACCAGGCGCCGGCGTTCAATCCCACTCAGATGATGGTGCAGTCCAACGCGCCTACTTATTTCGACAGCGCGGTGACAGTTGCCAAGAGCACCACGGCATTCACGGTCGCAACGAGCAGCTCGTCCGAACGGAACGGCACCAACCAGGTCGCGACGGGCGCGGCGGATACCGGCAACGTCACCGATCTGCGCAAGGCACTGATCTCGATGGCCATGGGTCTGCGTGATATCCGTTACGTGCGCGGCGGCCATGATCCGGCAACCGGCTTCGATTGCAGCGGCTTCGTCCGTTACGTGTTCGCCCACGCGATCGGCATGCAGTTGCCGACCAATTCCGCTTCCCAGTTTCTGGCTGGCCTCAAGGTCAAGCGCGAAGACATGAAGCCGGGTGATCTGGTGTTCTTCCATACCCGTGGCAAGAGTGGCATTTCGCACGTGGGCATCTACATTTCCAACGGCAATTTCATCCATTCGCCTGCCAGCGGTCAGTCCGTGCAGATTTCCAGCCTGGACGAAGCTTATTGGGCCAAGCATTTCGCCGGCGCCAAGCGCCCAGAGGCGATGCAGGTGGCGATGCTGACGCATAACGGCTGAGTTTTGCCGTGCACGCCCAGTCGCACACGAAGCCGCCGCAAGGCGGCTTTTCGTTGGACTGTATCCGTCGATAGCTTCGACAACCACGAGCCGACGTGTCATGCCCGCGATCGGTGTGTGAATGCCATGCCAATGCGTGTCGGGCACGGTCATCGTGCCCCACGTCATTCCGATAGCGTCCACCGATCACAGTCGCTACGCTTGCTGTCTGTCTTTCGGAAATATCCCGATGCCTTTTGATTTGCCGCCTGTCACGCGCAATTTGTTGATTGCCAATGTGGTCGTGTTCCTGCTGCAGCTGATGCTGCACGATTCAACCAGCTTCGCGCTGACGCAGCATTTCGCGCTGTGGCCGCTCGGCCCCGACGTGACCGGCACCAATGCGAATGGTGATGTGATCACCGCAGGTTTTCGCGTCTGGCAGGTGCTGACGTATGCGTTCATGCACGGCGGCTATGAGCACATCCTGTTCAACATGATCGCGCTATATATGTTTGGCGGGGTAATCGAGCGTACGTTCGGCACACGTAAATTCGTTATCTACTATCTGTTCTGCGCGATCGTCGCCGCGGTTGCGCAATTGCTGGTAATGCAGTGGTTCACCCACGGCTTCTTTCCCACGGTTGGCGCTTCGGGTGCGATTTTCGGTCTGCTGCTCGCGTTCGGCATGCTGTATCCGCAGGAGAAAGTCATGCTGATCTTTCTGCCTGTGCCGATGCCGGCATGGTTGTTCGTCAGCGGCTACGCGTTGGTGGAACTGGTGCTGGGAGTGACTGGCACCGACGCCGGTGTAGCCCACTTCGCGCACCTTGGCGGCGCGCTGGGTGGCTGGGTGATGATCCAGTATTGGCGCGGCCGATTGCCGCTCAAGCCGAAGCGATTGCTGTTGCGCTGAGCCGGCGTCGGACTGAGTTGTCCACTGGCCGGTTGACCCGGCCAGACGGAACGTCAGCGCAGCACGAGAAAATCCGGGCTGACCACGAAGCGCACCGCATCCAGCCGCAGGCGTGATTGCGGCAGTGCCGCCAGCAGTTCGGATCGTTCGTGGACGATGGCGGCGATTTCCGCCTCGCTGATCGACGGATTCACGGCCCGCAACGCGAGCAGGCGTGACAGCTCGGCATCCAACGTGCTCGTGGCCAGAGCCACCGCGTCGCTGATGCTGGCTTGTCCACGCGCGACCGCGTGCGTCTCGGCGCGCTCCAGCATTGGCGGCACCAGCTTGCCGAGAAATTTGCGATAGCGTGCCACTTCAATCGTTCGGCTCGCGGCCCGACGCAACGAAGCGTCGCTGGGTTGGAATGCGACGCGTTCGGCCAGCTTGGTGTCGATGGTGACGACGATCGGCAACGCCGGCAGGAAGCGCTCGGCATCCAGTCGACGATCAGCGACGCATTCCAGCACGTAGACGGCCTGCAGCAAGGCAGTGCGTACTGGCAACTCGTCCTCGACCATGAACGAGGCATTGCCTTGTTCGCCGGACAACGCGAGCTCCATGGCACCAGCGACCAACGGATGGTCAAGGCGCAATAGTGGTAACTCTTCCCGCGCCAGTGCGACGTCGCGGGCAAACGTCACTGACTGCGGACCTTCGGCGAAGCCAGGCAATGCATCCGTAGCCAGGTATTGCGGATCGAGCAGCATGACCTGGCCGCCAAGCTCTTCGGCGTGAATGCCGAACGCCTCCAGCAGGCGCTGGATGAAGGCGTCGCGGCCCGGGTCATGATCCTCACGGGCAAACGCCTGTTGCAGTTCGTCGGCGTGCAGGTCGTGGCTGGCAGCCAGCTCCAGCAAATGATCGCGGCCGCCGCGAATGAGTTCGGCCATCTGCTGATGACTGGCGCGCGTATCGGTGAGCAAGGCTTCCAGCTCCTGGTCGCGATTGTCATCGCCGCGGGCATGCTCATCGGCCAGTCGGGCCAGCGGTTCGCCGTAGCGACGCAGCAGTTCGCGGCCATCGGCAGGGCTCACCCGAAATGCGTCGACGCCTTCGTCGTACCAGCGCGCCAGCACGTGCTGCGCGCTGTCGGCGACAACGAGGATATGGATGCTGATGTCGTGCTTCTGGCCAATGCGGTCCAGTCGACCGATACGTTGTTCCAGCAGATCCGGATCGAGCGGCAGATCCCACAGGATCAATCGATGCGCGAACTGGAAATTACGACCTTCCGAACCGATCTCCGAACACAACAGCAAGCGCGCGCCATCGGGTTGAGCAAAGTACGCCGCATTGCGATCGCGCTGCACGATGCCTAGGCCTTCGTGAAAACGCGCCACGCCCACTCCGCTCTTCGTGCGTAATGCATCTTCCAGCGCCAGCACTTTGGCCTGGCTGCGACAGATCAGCAGAAATTTATCCTGCGGATGCTGATCGAGCAGGGTGATCAATGCGTCGATGCGTGGATCGTTGCTGTAATCGACTTCGATCAGTGCGGGCGGTTGCTGGACATCGGCGTGGAATTCAGCGAGCAACGATTGACGGCTGTTCTCTCCAAAGGTGCCGGCATCCAGAACATGCCATTCGGGCAAGCGCTTGGGAAAACCACCGATGCCCGCGCGGCGGTTGCGGAACATCGCGCGACCGGTGCCATGGCGGTCGATCAGCGCAGCGAGCAGTTCGCGCGCGTTGGCCGGCTTGGTCGACTCGGACAGCTGCGCGGTAAGCGTTTCGTCGCCATGAAACGCTTCGGCCAGTGTGCGACGCTGCGCCTCATTCAGCGCTACACCATCGAGCAGCCGATCGGCGATTTTCGACAGTTCCTGGAAGGTATCGGCTTCGGCCAGATAGCCGTCCAGATCACGATAGCGCTGCGGATCGAGTAGTCGCAGGCGGGCAAAGTGACCGCTACGACCGAGTTGTTCCGGTGTGGCCGTCAGCAGAATCACGCCGGGAGTGGCTGCCGCCAGCTGCTCCACCATCGTGTAGCGCGGGCTGGCCGCCTCCGGTGACCACGCCAGATGGTGAGCTTCGTCGACGACCAGCAAATCCCACGGCGCGGCGAGCAATTGAGCGGCGTATTTGGGCGAGTTTTCGAGAAAGCTGAAATCCGCGATAACCAGCTGTTCGTCTTCGAACGGGTTGCTGACGTTGCCGGCGTCCTCTTCTTCACCGGAAGGTTGCAGTGCCTCGCAGCGCTCCTCGTCATAGATCGCAAAGCTGAGATTGAAGCGGCGCAATAGTTCGACGAACCACTGATAGACCAAGGTGTCCGGCAAAAGTACCAGCACGCGCGAGGCGCGCCCCGTGGCAAGTTGGCGGGCGATGATCATGCCCGCTTCGATCGTCTTGCCCAGACCCACTTCGTCAGCCAGCAGTACCCGCGGCGGCCGACGTGCGGACGCAATGCCGGCAACGCGCAACTGATGTGGAACCAATCCGATGCGCGCGGCACCGAGTCCCCATACCGGCGAACGCCGTGCTTCGGCACGCCGGGTGAGGCCGTCCAGGCGCAGTTCGAATTGCGCGACGGGGTCGGTGCGCCCGCCGATCAGACGATCGTCGGCCTGGCTCACGCTTTGTTCGTCGTCGAGCTGGCCTTCTTCAAGCTCGCGGCCTTCGCCGCGATAGATCAGCAGGTCATTGCGTATTTCCACCCGCTCGACGAGGAACGCGATGCCCTTGCCGGCAACCCGCTGGCCGGCGCGAAACTCGGCGCGCAGCAGCGGCGCCGAGTCCACCGCATAGGGACGCAATACCCCCGCCTTGGCAAACAACACCTGCACGCCGCGCCCTTCGACGCGCAGCACCGTGCCGAGGCCAAGCTCGGGTTCAGCAGAGGAGATCCAGCGTTGACCAGGTACGAACATTGCACAGCCATTGAGCTTCCGGGTCGGCAATTATCCGCCCTCTGGCCGCGTGGTGGAAACAGCGGCGTGCCGTTCAACAGGTTTGGGGGCTTTTAAAGACGCTCAGACCTCGGACCACATCCGCAAAAGATTGTGATAACAGCCAGTGAGGTGAACCCGGGCAGACTCGTCGGCGTCGGTGGCAGTGAGTCGCTGAATCGCGTTGTCCAGATCAAACAGCAGCGCGCGCTGACCATCGTCGCGCACCATGCTTTGTACCCAGAAGAAACACGCCAGGCGTGCGCCCCGGGTTACCGCCGTCACGCGATGTCGGCTGCTGGCGGGATACACAACCATGTCGCCCGCGGCGAGCTTCACCGACTGCGTGCCATAAGTGTCCTCGATCAGCAGCTCGCCGCCGTCGTAGCTTTCCGGCGGCGCGAGAAACAGGGTGGCAGAGACATCGGTGCGGAACTTCATGCCGTTGCCGGGGATCAGCCGCACCGAACCGTCGACATGGCTGCCGAAATGCATGCCGCCCTGATAGCGGTTGAACATCGGTGGGTAAACGCGGTTCGGCAGCGTGGAGCTGATGAACAAGGGGTGCCGTTCGAGTGCGGCGAGCACGCGGTCCCCCAGTTCGAGCGCCAGCGCCGAACCTTCGGCGATCTGCTGGTTCTGCTTGACGTGCACACCCTGATGTCCCGCGGTGACGCGCCCGTCGGTCCAGGGCGCGTCGTCGGCATCGAGCCGGCCTCGAAAAAACTCCAGTTGTTCGCCGTTGAGCAGGGCGGGCACGTGCACCAGCATGATCGGCGTTCTCCTGAGGTCAGAACTTGTATGTGAAGGTCACCATGGCCGTGCGACCGACCGCAGGTACCGCGCGGCCGCCGTCGGACTGGATCAACGCGTCGAAATACTGCTTGTTGGTAAGGTTGAGTATGTTCAGGCGTACATCGTAGGTGGGCTGATGGTAAGCCACCGTGGCATCCCAGCGGGTATAACCGCCGACACTGACCAGATCGGTATTCGCGGCATAACGCTGCGACATGTAGGTGGCACCGCCGCCTGCTTCCCAATGCTGGGCGAACGTGTAGGTGCTCCACGCCGTGGCGGTATTGCGCGGCGTATTCGCCGGCACGTTGCCCTGGGTGCCATCCATCGCCTTGACGACCTTCGCGTTCATGAAGGTATAGCCGGAGAACACCTGCCAGTGTTCGGTAATGTGGCCGCCGACCCCAAGCTCGGCGCCGCGCACGCGGATGTTGCCATCCAACACGTATTCGCCGCTCGAGGTCTGGGTACGGGAGTTGGTCTGTTCGAGATTGAACAGGGCCGAGGTGATCTGCAAGGTGTCATCCAGCAGATTCCACTTGCCGCCGATTTCGTAGGAGTAGTTTTTTTCCGGCGCCAGATTCTGGGTGCCGCTGGTCAGCGTCAATGCTTCCAGCGAGGGATCGAACGAGGTGCCGTAGGACACGTAGTAGGACTGCGTTTCACTGGGCTGGTAGATCAGACCGCCGCGCACGCTGGTGAAATACACCGTCTGTGCCGCATAGCCCGGCAGGGATATCGAGTTGTTGATGCTCGCGGCGAAACGATCCCGTCGCAGGCCGGCCACGGCAATCCACTGATCGTTGATGCGCATGGTGTCGTTCGCGTAAATGCCCACCGTGTCGGAGCTGGAGCGGGCATAGTTGCCGACGGTCGTGGTCACGTTCGCGGGCGTTGCTTCCTGGACCGGATCAAGCAGGGACAGCAGCGGCAATCCGTTGCGGGTGTAACTCTGGTTGTTGTAAGTCTCGTGGGCCAGCTCGAGGCCGCTGATCAGGGTGTGCTGGAAACTGCCGGTGTCGAACTTGGTGACCAGGTCGGTCTGGCTGTCCAGGATGTCGTCGTGGATCAGGCGATCGTGGCTGGCGAGCTGCACGTACAGATCCTGCAGCGGCAGATTGGTGGGATTGCCGGCCGTCTTGTTTAGCGTCACGCCAGCCGCTGTCACCACGCTGTTTGCCGCGGTCTCGCGCGCATTGGTGGTGTACTGGCTGTATTGCAGCTGCGAGCGCAGCGTAACGTCTGGGCTGAACGTGTGTTCCAGGCGTGCGTTGAAGCTGTTGACGGTCTGGTCGGTGTGGTCGTCGGTGAGTCCGTACCAGTTGCTGTGGTTCACGTCGGCCGGACGGCCGTTGATGGGCGGCAAGCCGTAGTCGGGCTTGTCGTCATTGCGTTGCAGCAGGGCGGAGAGGGTGATCTGCGTCGGTGTGCCGATACCCAGTCGAAGTGACGGGGCGATGCCGTAATCCTTGTTCGACGTGACGTCGCGGGTCGAATGCAAGTCCTGCCCAAACACGTTCACGCGCATGGCAGCAGTGTCGGACAGTGGCTGGTTGACGTCGGCGGTGGTGCGATAGCGGTCATCGGTACCTACCGTGGCGGACACCGTGCCAAAGGCCTTCAGCTCGGGTTCCTTGCTGACCTGGTTGATCACGCCGCCGGTGGAACCGCGGCCGAACATCATCGACGACGGACCCTTGAGCACTTCAATCGCCGACAGGTCGAAGATGTCGCGGTAGTACTGGCCCGGATCGCGGAAGCCGTCCATATAGATGTCGGTACGCGCGGTGAAGCCGCGCAGGTTGATGTTGTTGCCGATCTGGCCGCCTTCGGCGCCGCCGATCGTGATACCGGGCACATTGCGCAGCGCATCCTGGAACGACGTCGCGCCCTGGGCATCAAGCAGGTCGCGGTTAACCACGACGACCGATTGCGGAATGTCGCGCAGTGGGGCCGGCACCTTGGCGCCAATGCTTGAGCTGTCGACGTCGTAGCTATTGCCGAGCACGCTGCCGGTGACGGTGACCGTGCTCAAGGTCTGCGTTGAAGGAGGCGGGGCCGACGTTGCCGAAGCGGTGTTGGCACTGGGACCGTCAGCTGAGGACGGCGTGGTCTGGGCCAGCGCGGTCATCGGAATGGCGAAGGCGACCATGAGGGCAGCATGCAGCGGGTTGGCGCGAATGGAGCGGGGCATGAAAGGGCAGCCTTGGGCAAATATTTCTTTGGAAAATAAGGAGTTGGCGAGTTTCACTGCAACGTCGCTGGCCGCTGCTGACAGTCATTGCAAATGCGAATCGTTGTTATTATCACACGTAGTTACAAATCTGTGAAGACGTTCAGGTCTCTCTGCCGCCTTGACGTCGCACGGCACGGCTCGTGTCGGCCGATGCGGTTCACCGACCCGGAGTGACCGTGTCGAAAACAAAAAAAAGCCCCGCATTAGCATGCGGGGCTTTGGCTTTGTGTCGCGCTGTTCGCGCGACGGTCAACGCAGATCGATTACCAGATCTTCACCTGCTTGTCGGCCTGACGCACCATCGGGTCGCCTGGCTTGCACTGGAACGCTTCCGCGAACGCCGGCATGTTCGATGGCGCACCGATAGCGCGCAGTGCCATGGGAGCGTGCGGGTCGATGTTCAGGCGAAGCACCGAGGTCTTCTCACGCATGCTGCCGCGCCATACGCGCGCCCAGTTGAGGAAGAAGCGCTGGTCCTGGGTGTAGCCGTCGATCTTCTGCGCGGCTTCGGTCGGATTCGCCTTCAGCGCGGTCTGCAGTGCGTCATAAGCCACGTTCAAACCACCCAGATCGGCGATGTTTTCGCCGAGGGTCAGGTTGCCGTTGACGTGCAGGTTCGGCTGATCCTTGATCGGGGCGTATTCGTTGAACTGCTGTACCAGTTTGGCAGTGCGTGCCTTGAACTGCGTCTGGTCCTGTTTGGTCCACCAGTCGCTCTTGTTGCCAAGGCCGTCGAACTGGCTGCCCTGGTCGTCGAAGCCATGACTGGACTCGTGACCGATCACCGCACCGATGCCGCCGTAGTTGATCGCGTCGTCGGCGTTGGCGTTGAAGAACGGTGGCTGCAGGATCGCGGCCGGGAAGTTGATCGTGTTGGTGCTCGGGTCGTAATAGGCATTGACCGTCTGCGGGGTCATGCCCCACTCCTTGCGGTCGGTCGGCTTGCCAATGTGGCCCAGGTCGAAGTCGTAGTTGAACTTCTGCGCCGCCTGGAGATTGGCGTAGTAGTTGTCGCCGGTGATATTCAGGCCAGCCCAGTCGCGCCACTTGTCCGGGTAGCCGATCTTCGGCAGGAACTGGTTCCATTTGTCGATCGCCTTGGCCTTGGTGTCGGCGCTCATCCAGTCCAGGTTGTTGATGCGGTCCTTGAGTGCATTGCGCACGTTGGTGACCAGTTCCTCGGCTCGCTTTTTCGCTTCGGGAGTGAACTCCTTGGCGACGTAGAGCTGACCCAGTGCTTCACCCATGGAATTGTTGACCTGATCCAGCACCTGCTTCCAGCGATCCTTCTGCTGCGGCTGGCCGGCGAGGGCGCTGCCGTAGAACGCGAACTTGTTGTCGCGGAAATTCTTCGAAAGCCCTTCGGAGGCGCTGTCGATGGTGTGGAAACGCAGGTAAGCCTGCCATTCGGCGGTGGGCGCCGTAGCCACCAACTTGTCGACCTCGGCGAAGAATTTCGGCTGCGACAGCGAGAAACCCTTGTCGATCGTCACGCCCTGCGCGGTGAAGAACTTCTCCCAGCTGAAGTGCGGGGTGATCTTGTCCGCATCCTTGACACTGACAAAGTGATATTCGTTGTCCAGGTCGCGCATCTGGGTCGGCGACAGCGAGGCCTTGGCGAGGTCGGTCTCGAACTTCATGACCAGGTCGGCCTGGGCCTTTGCATCGGCTTCGGATACGCCGGTCAGCTGCAGCGTCTTGGCGATATAGGCGACGTATTGATCGCGAATGTCTTTCTTGTCGGCGTCGGTGTAGTAGCCGTTCGTGGGCAGGCCCAGGCCGCCCTGTACGGCATAACCGATCTGCTGCTTGGCGTCATGGAAATCCGCGCCGGAGCCAAAGTTGAACAACAGGTTGTTGCCCTTGGCCGCCGTCTGGTCGATGTAGTCGACGATCTCGGCGCTGCTCTTCAGGCCGGCGATCGCGTCGAGGTCGGGCTTGATCGGGTCAAAGCCGGCCTTCTCGATGGCGTCGTCGTTCATGCCGGACTGGTACAGGTAGCCGATCTTCTGTTCGATCGAACCGGCCTTGGCGCTGGCAACGTTCTTGGCGGCAGCATCGACGATCGAATGCTGGGTGTTCAGGCTGTCCTCGGCCAGCTTGTTGAATGCGCCCCAGCTGGTGTGGTCGGACGGAATCGGGTTGGCGGCAACCCATTTCGCGTTGACGAAGCCGTTGAAGTCCTGGCAGGTTTTCACGCTGGGATCGAGTTCGCTGATGTCGAACACGCTCTTGGCGGTATCGGCGGCGGACGCCGTGGTGCTGGCTGCGGCGGGTGTGGCGCTGGCGCTCGCGGCCGGCGTGCTGGCTGCCGGAGCAGGAGCCGGGGTGGCGGCCTGCTCGTTGTTGCCGCAAGCGGCCAGTGACAGGGCCAGGCTTACCGCCAGTGCCAGGGGCTTCAGATACTGCTTTGTCATGGATATCCCTCTGTGAGTGGTTTCGCCCGCCGGGCGAATGTCGTGGTTGTGTTTCGTCATGCCCCGGTTGTCAGAGCCTAGACACGGCTATGTCTATCCACGCTAGGCCAAACGTCATGGGTCAGACAGTGTCAAAGGTCAGGGGGCGCCGGGTTCCACGCTCGTGCCGAGATCGGTCGCCACTTTCCGAAGTTCTCCGGCGTCCAGCCGCAGCACAGGGTAGGCGCCCACGTCCTGGGCGGTGTACCAGGGCGAACGCTCGAAGAAGAACTCGAGCCGCGCCTCGGGGTCGGCCGCGAAGGCCGGGTCGTCATGCAGCTTTTGCTCGAATTCGGCCTTTATCGCGGGGTCTCGGGCCTGCATGTCGCGCGCCAGTTTTTCCAGTACGCGGGGTTCGGCGTACTCCTTCATCTCGAATATCGCATCGAGATAGCCCCAGCGCAGCAGCGAATCGGGCGCCTGCGGTTCGAGCAGGTTGATCGCCACGTTCGCGGCGCGCTGATCCAGCGGCACGATCACCGAGCCCGGCGGCAGTTCCACTTCGCGCGAAGGCACCGTCCTCAGGACGAACGAGCGCAACATCAGATGGCTTTCGAACGGTTGGCTGGCCCACTGTGGATGACCGAGCTGATACCCCTCGGCCTGGAGTTTCAGCGTGTGTCCAATGCGCTGGTAGCGGATGCCGTGAGCGTCGAGCTTGTCGATGATCGCGGTCCACTGCGCGGGCACGACGTAGGCTGCCGGAGGGACGATCGACAGATCCGGCAGAAGACCGTTCCAGTTGTCGATGCTGTACGTCTTTGGCTGGCTCGGGTCGTACTGGATCCAGTTGCTGTTGGAGATGTCGCTGTGGGTCAGCGTGAATGCGTAGCCCTTGAGCTCGAACTTCGTCGATTGCGGATCCGGCTTGAAGGTCAGCGGCACGCTCGCCTGCGCATCGTGAGAGCGGGCGACGGTGTCGGCATCAGCTTTTGCGTCAGCGGTAAGCAGGGCCGCCGGGTGTTGGTTGATCTGTTCCAGTATCAGTTCGACCAGGTCGTACACCGCATGCACGCGGGTCGCGTACGACTTCAGCATATGGGTTTCGATCAGCAGCGCGGGGCGATTCTGCAGCGCTGCGTAGCCGGTGGAAAAACGCTGGCCGGAGCCGAAATTCTCGATGCCCTTGCGCGGATCGCGACCATCCTTGAACTCCAGATAGATTGAAGCCAGGTGGCCGCGCTTTTCATAGGCAGGCATCGCGTGATTGACAATCGCATCATGCTGCCATGCGTTCACGGCCGGATCGAGCTTGTGTGGATCCTCGGTGTACCAGGTCAGGTCGTACTGATAGTCGGCGCCGTCGGTGGTATGCACGTCGATCAGGAAGTCCGGTTGCCAGCGTTGCCACAATTTCAACCAGGCGAGCATTTCCGGCGCATCGGCCTTGACATAGTCGCGGTTGAGATTGAGGTACTGCGACTGGCCGCGAAAGCCCATGCTTTCGGGGCCGTTCTGGTTGATGCGATGGTAGGGCGAAGAGTTCTCGTGGCCGTCCACACTGAACACCGGGATGTAAACCAGCACCACGTGATCAAGCAGGTGCGGGTATTTGTGCGCGATCGCGATATCGCGCAGCAACATCAGCCCGGCGTCCTTGCCCTCGATCTCTCCGGGATGGATGCCTGCCTGCAGCAACACCACCGCCTTGCCGGCGGCGTGTGCGGCAGCGGGATCGAACGTACCGTCACCACTGGCGATCACCACGGTCATCGGTCGGCCCTGTGGGGTGCTGCCGAACGTGGCCAGATGGATGATGCCCGGTGCCGCCTGTTGCAAGCGTTGCAGATAGGCCACGGTGTCGGCGTAGCTGGGTGTGGTGTGGAACTGCGAGGCCTCGGCCGGGGTAGTCCAGTCAGCCAAGTTTGAGGTGGTTGCCTGCGTAGTCATCGCGACAACGCCCAGCAGGGTAGCAAGCAACGGTCGGAACATGGCAAGCCTCACGCAAGGTAGGGTGAATGTCGTGCGCGACAGTCCTTGGTCTAAGGCGTCGCCGCAATCGTGGGCGACTAGGGGTTTTCGATGGGGAGGCGTGGTGAGGCGGGTAGCGTTTCGGGAGCGACCGCGCCGCCCGAAATGATGAAGGCCATCGCTTGATCCATCGTCCAGTCGGTGGGCGTCAATTCGTCCAGCGGCACGACTTCCAGATAGCCGCCGGTGGGATTGGGCGTGGTGGGAATAAAAACCGCCGCCATCTCGCGATCGGTGCCTTCTTCACGCATTACCCGCGTTACGAAGCCGACTACTCGCATGCCGCGACGGGGGAATTCCACCAGCACGACGCGCTGCACGCCTGACGGCTTGTTCTGCAGCACCGCCATCAACTTCTTCGTGCCGCCGTAGATCGTCTGCACCACCGGGATGCGCGCCAGCAAGGCGTCGAAACCATTGATGAAGCGTTGGCCGATCACCCTGTTGGCCACCCAGCCAAGCAGATACAGCGCGCACAGCGTGATCAGCAACGCGATGATGAAGGTCAGCCACTCGGTGTTGAGCGTCGCCGCCGTGCGGGGCGCCACCAGCGCCAGTGCGCCGAGCAACGCATTGACCAGTGGGGCGCCGATGCCGGCCAGCATGCCGAGCACGAGTTTGAAGACGGTCCAGGTCACCCACAACGGAATGAAGGTGAGCAGGCCGGTGAGGAGATAGCGTTTGAGGCGCAACGGCGGCATGGTTGGAGTCAGTCGGGGACGATAGTCGGCATTCTAGAGGACGAGGATGGCTATTCGGGCGCAACGAATCACCCTGGCTCGCTGTGATTTTTTTTGCGGCCATGCGAATCATCGGTTACAGGGTGCAGAACACAGGCGGCCATGACAGCCAGACAACTTCAACAACGCTTCGAGTCGCTGCTGCACGAGCATCGCGGGATCGTCTATAAGGTGGCGGCCCTGTACAGCCGCAGCGCCGCCGATCGCGAGGATCTGATGCAGGAAATCAGCGCACAGTTGTGGCGTTCTTTTGCAGGCTATGACGAAGCGCGGGCGAAGTTTTCCACCTGGATGTATCGCATTGCGCTCAATGTAGCGATCTCGCAGGCCCGACGTGAACGCTGGTCCGAAGCTGATCGATTCGAACCCCTGGAGTTGCATCATCTGGAGACGGTCGGCGGCGGCGAACCCATTGCCGAGAAGGACGAACGATTGCCGGCGCTGTACGCGTTCATCGGCCAGCTCGATCCGCTCAACCGCGCCTTGATCCTGTTGTACCTGGAGGATCGCCATTACGCAGAGATCGCCGATGTGCTCGGCATCAGCGAAACCAATGTGGCAACCAAGATCAATCGCATCAGGCAGAAGCTGCGCGGTCAGATGACCGGCGCAACCAACACCGTGAGGGCATGAAGATGGAACTGGATGATTTCAAGCAGGTTTGGCAATCACTCGATCGCCGTCTGGAACAGCAGCATGGTTTGAACCTGCAACTGTTCAAGGATGGCAAGCTGGACAAGACGCGGCGTCAACTACGGCCGCTGAAGCTGGGGCAGGGCGTGCAGATACTTGTGGGTGCGCTGCTGATGCTGCTGGCGGCACCGTTCTGGGTACACCACCGGGATACTCCGCACTTGCTGATGTATGGCCTGCTGGTGCACGGCTACGGTTTGATGTCGATCCTGTTTGGCGCACGCACGCTGTACCTGATCAACCGTGTCGACTACGCCGCGCCGGTGCTGATCATTCAGCAGCAACTGGGCGAACTGCGTGCTTGGTGCATTCGCGGTAGCCTGTGGTTTGGCGCGGTGTGGTGCTTCTTCTGGATACCGCTGACGCTGTTGTTTTTCTATGGGCTAGGAGCGGATGTATGGATGCAGACGCCATGGGTGGTCTACGGATTTATCGCCAGCGGTGTGGTCTGCCTTGCGCTGGGTTACGGGCTGATTCGCTGGTCAACGCATCCGCGTCGCAGCGGACTTGCGAAGTATCTGGAGGATAGCGCCGCCGGCTTCAGCATTCGGCGGGCACAGGCCCATCTCGATGAGCTGGCCCGTTTCGCGCGGGAGTGAGTACGGCGATGACGGAGGCGCGCGGTTCGATCAGCGTGCCTTTGGCTTCAACCGCACGTAGATCTGTTTACGCACTCGTGCGATCACTTCGCCGCTGGCGGTTTTTACTTCGGTCTCGAACCAGCGCAGTACTTTCTCTCCCGTCGCGGCTACTTCACGCAGCTCATCGACCACACTGCTTTCAAGCTTGAAGTGGGCATAGACGTCTTCACGCCCGGGTGCGACGAAGTCGATCGCGCCGGCCTTGTCCCAAACGTAGTAGTCGTTGCCGAGTTGATGCATCACCAGCAACATCCAGAACGGGTCGGTCATCGCGAACAAGTTGCCGCCGAACTGGCTGCGCACATAGTTGCGGTTCCATGGGCGCAACCGCAACACCACGTGTGCCTCGCTCCAGTCCGCACTGATCGATTGCACGCGAATGCTGTTGCACAGAAACGGTGGCCACAGATTCAGCAGGCGTCGGAAGGTCGTGGGGCGCATAGGTGTTCTCTTGTGGGAGCAACTTCAGTCGCGACGTTCCTGCCGGAGCTGAGAGGCATCGCGACTGAAGTCGCTCCCACAGGTGTGGCGAGAGTTGCTGCGTGGTGACCTTCAGAACAGTAGCGAAGCCATCCGGCGACGATAACGACTGACCAGCTCGGCGTCATCGATGGTTGCGAACGCGGCGAGCAGACGTTTCTTGGCCTGCCCTTCATTCCAGTCGCGGGCATGCTGCAGGATCGCAAGGAACTGCTCGAGCCCACTGGCTGCATCACCTTCCAGCAACAACCCCACGCCAAGCTGGTCGCGGGCTGCCCAGTCGTTGCCGTCGGCCTGTACCTGTTGCTGCAATTTGTCCAGCGTGGGTGCGTTTTTCAGCGCGTTCGCCAGATCCAGTTCGCTACGCAGGCGCTGGGCGCGCGCATCGGTGGCGAGGTTGACCGGCAGGGCGGTCAATTCGGCTTCGGCCGCTGCGGTCTGTCCGGCACGCATGAACGCCAGCGCCAAGTCGAGTTTCAGTTCGGCCTTGGTTGGCTCGGCGGCGATCGCCTGTTGCAGCCGGCTGACTGCCTGCTTCGGCGTTTCCGGAGGCGTGTCATCGAGGACCTCATCGGCGGGTGTCGCCTCCGACGGTTGCACGTGCCGCGACAGGAACTCGCGCAGTTGGCCTTCCGGCAGTGCGCCGGAGAAACCGTCGAGCACCTGACCGTCCTTCACCAGCATCACGGTAGGGATGCTGCGGATGCCGAACATGCCCGCCAGTTCCTGCTGCTTGTCGACATCGACCTTACCCAGCCGGAAGGCGCCGTTGTACTCGGCCGCGAGCTTTTCCAGCATCGGCCCCAGCGTCTTGCACGGCTCGCACCAGGTCGCCCAGAAATCGACCAGTACCGGGGTAGTCAGCGAAGCCTGCAACA